>Ga0214921_10002884_pt1 | contig 27167 bp, 26 predicted proteins | sample LL1505_MetaG_FD_177992 | JGI IMG/M metagenome (GOLD analysis project Ga0214921, IMG submission 177992) | Freshwater microbial communities from Lake Lanier, Atlanta, Georgia, United States - LL-1505 | ecosystem: Environmental > Aquatic > Freshwater > Lake | place: USA: Georgia | collected... | reverse complement strand
TGACACGTTCACTACTTATCGCTTTATTATTAGCTATTGGTTTAACTGCTTGCGGCAAAAAAGAAGAAGCTGCTCCTGCTGCTGATGCAGCTCCAGCTGCTGAAGCTGCTCCAGCTGCTGAAGCTAAATAATAGATAATTTATCTATTGTAAGAATAAAAAAGCCGGTTTTTAACCGGCTTTTTTTATATAACTTGCCACGACGTTCCGTCGACTTGCGTTGCAATTTTTATCCAATCACGCTCACATCCTATTTTTCCTACAATAGCTTCTTTCACTAGCTCTTCAGTATTATTTTTCTCACTTAAATGCGCTGCGACAAGATGTTTTAATTGTTTAAATTGAATTTTCCCCAAAATTTCAGCTGCTGTTTGATTGTCTAAATGACCTAATTTACCGCTAATTCTTTTCTTCAAGCTGTATGTGTACTCGCTTGATTCAAGCAAATTAAGGTCGTGATTAAATTCTATAATGAGCGCATCTAGTTGCTGAAGCATCTTTTCAATATGAGGTGTTGAGCTTCCCGTGTCTGTCAAAATGCCCAATTTATGATTGCCATCACTTAATGTAAATTGAGTAGGCTCTCTTGCATCATGAGGCACTGGAAAGGGTTGAATGACAAAATCTTCTATTTCAAATGTATTGTGACTATCAATTATATTCAAATCAATTTCATAAGATTTAATCATGTGTTTTTCACACATCTTGTAAGTCCCATAAGAAAGCCATAAAGGAATCTTGAATTTGTTTGCTAGTTTGAAGGCGCCTTTGACATGATCTTCATGTTCATGAGTTAAAAGAATACCTGTGATATTTTCTGGGGATTGATTAAGTCGATCCAATCTAGACACAACATCCTGAATTGCAAAACCACAATCAATCATTAAAAGTGATTGGTTTTGCTTTACTACAAATGAATTGCCAGCGCTCCCGCTGCCTAAAGATGCGAATTGCATCTTTATTTTAATTGATCATAAAGAAGAGTGATGATTCGATTTGCGGTAGATGAGTTGTTTCTCTTGCCATCTTGGAACTCAATCACAACTTGAGAGCCGCCATTGTCTGAAGAAACAATTTTGATGCGATATTGTTTTTCTGGATTAGTTTTTTCTTTATCGCTTCCACCCCAGAATTTAAGCTTCTCAGATAAAGGCTTATCTTTTTTCTGGCTAGTATCTCTATCTTGCTTGTCTTTTTTGTCATCGTCGCTCCAGAACATAAGAGAGTCTAGGATTCCTTTTTTCTTCTTAGGGCTATCGTCAATATCAACATCAGCATATTTTACAAAATAGATTCCATTTGATCTGTCTTTGTCTTCAATCACAAATCCGATGATATCTAAAGCCAATCCTACTCTGCGCCAAGCGCGATCAAAAGGATCTTGAATTTCGAGCGAAGAACTTCCATCCGCTTCTTTTTTCACTTCAGCTCTCTTTTGATTAACTGGTGCTGCAATAATTTCTTTCGCTCGCTTATCTGCTACACCAAGTTTTACCATAAGCCTTCTTAAAAGCTCAGCATCTAATTCATCATCTTTCGAATCTCCTTTTGTTTCCGGCTGAGTCTTGGCATCATTTCTAAAACCGTTATCTACAACACCGTAAGGGGTTCTCACTTTTTCTTTACCGTCATCAGGCGCTGCATCTACACTTCGATGTGTCATATAAATCTCAGTAGTGCCTTCTTGAAGACCACGATCTAGTCGAGTTCTAAATTTTTTACGGTTAGCCGTGCCAGATGAAATTGAATCAAGCCATGCATCAAATTTATCGAGCGCACCTTTATTATTATCTGCCTTAAGATCGCCTTCTTTAATCCATTCAGTTTCCATAACGCCTGTTTCTGGATTTTCTTTTTTTACTGCAAATCCCATATCCAACCAAAAATCTCGTATTACTGGCCATATTTTCTCAGCTGGCGCATTAACAACAAGCCATCTTTGAGCACCTGCTTTTACAATTTTCATGCCCTCTGGATTAGGCAAAATGTTTGACTGACCATTATCTTGTTTCTGTCCATTCTTAAAATCCGAATAACTAGTAGATCCTGGTATTGCATAAGTATCATTTGTGGCCGCTGAGGTTAAATCAGGAGGCACTTCTAGAGGACGAGATCTCCCTGTAGCCTTATAATCAGGCGCTGTAACTTGATCCACAAAAGGGATGCTGTCACATCCATTTAATATTAAGAATAAAGGTAAAACATAAAGCCATTTACTTTGCGCTAGTAATTTCATTGAATATGAGCTTCCTTCATAGCAGTTTGAATAATTTTATGATACTCCGTGCTAAGTTCTACTAAAGGTAATCGAATACCTTCTTTGATAAGACCCATTGTCTTTAATGCCCATTTTACAGGTATTGGATTGGCTTCTATAAATAGATTGGTGTGAAGTGAAAACAATTGTTGATTAATCTCGATCGCTTTTTCGTTTTGTTTAGCAATGACGCAAGCATACATTTCATGCATTAATTTAGGCGCAACATTTGCCGTTACAGAAATCACACCTTTACCTCCGAGTAACATAAGTGATAAAGCAGTCGCATCATCACCGCTTAAAACTGAAAAATCAGGTGGCAATCTTTTAATAAGATCGATACCTCGAGTCAAATCTCCTGTCGCATCTTTGATGCCTACAATATTAGTAATTTCGCTTAACTTTAATACGGTATCGTTCTTTAAGTCACAGCCTGTTCTAGAAGGAACATTGTAAAGAATTTGATCAATTGCAACTTCATTTGCAACTTTACTAAAATGCTGAAAAAGTCCTGTCTGATTGGGTTTGTTGTAATAAGGCGTCACTAATAAACAAGCATCTGCACCAAGTCGTTTTGCTTCTTTTGTAAGATCGATAGCCTCTTGCGTAGAGTTAGCCCCTGTGCCAGCTATTACTGGGATTCTTTTATTGACGTGTTTAACGGTTGTTTCAATAAGCTGACAATGCTCTTCGCAATTGACCGTAGGTGATTCACCCGTTGTTCCCACAATGACAATGCCGTCTGTATCTTCATTAATATGGAAATCAATTAATCCATGCAGCGCTTGGATATCAAGACTTCCATCTGGAAACATTGGAGTAACAATTGCAACAATACTGCCTTGAGGTGACATGAGATTGGCTAATAATTTAGTAAAGCCGCTATTTTAACTTAAATAGCTAAACACCAAAAAATTGATCATTTGTTATATATATAATAGTTATATTACTATAAAACTTTATTCTTTGAAGTAATATAGAATTATTGATATATTTTAACCACAAAAAAAGATCTTGAACTTTCAAAAGCCTCAATTGACATAGGCTTGAGCTATAAGTATTTTCGGCAATTTTAAACGTATAATTTAACTTTATGACCCAACACTATTTCTTAATTATCATCAGCACGGTATTGGTCAACAATATCGTTTTAGTGAAAATTTTAGGGCTATGCCCTTTCATGGGCGTATCTAAAAAGCTAGAAACATCGATCAGCATGTCTGCTGCTACCGCTTTTGTATTAACCATAGGTTCAATGACAAGCTGGGCTATTAATCATTATCTTCTAGAGCCTAATGATCTTATTTATTTAAGAACACTTTCATTTATTGTGGTGATCGCAGGCGTTGTTCAATTCACTGAGATGTTAATGGAAAAAAACTTTCCATTGCTTTATCAATTGTTAGGTATTTTTCTGCCTCTTATAACCACTAATTGTGCCGTATTAGGGATCCCTCTTTTGAATGCGCAATCGAGTCATACACTTATAGAATCGGCATTATTTGGATTAGGCGGTGCCATTGGATTTTCAATTGTATTAATTTTATTTGCATCATTAAGAGAGCGTCTAGAAGGTGCTGAAATACCTTTGCCATTTAAAGGAACAGCAATAGCGCTTGTCACAGCCTCCATTATGAGCCTCGCCTTTATGGGATTCGCGGGCTTAGATCGTTAAATGATTACCGCACTCCTTGTGATGATTTTTCTTGCCATCCTTTTAGGATTGGTCCTAGGCTATTCTGCTATTAAATTTAAAGTAGATGGCGATCCTATGGTTGCAAGAATTGACGCCATTCTTCCCCAAACACAATGTGGTCAATGTGGTTATCCCGGTTGTAAACCATATGCTACTGCTATTGCGAAAGGTGAAGCTGATATAAACCAATGCCCACCAGGAGGTGATGCTGGCGCCAAAGCTTTAGCGGAATTAATGGGCGTAGAATTTAAACCTCTTAATGAAGAACATGGCATTCAAAAACCAAAGTCGGTTGCTTTAATCGATGAGTCAACTTGTATTGGATGTACTTTATGTATTCAAGCTTGTCCAGTGGACGCCATTTTAGGCGCTGCAAAACAAATGCATACGATTATTGCAAGTGAGTGTACGGGATGCGAATTATGCTTGCCGCCATGTCCAGTTGATTGCATAACGATGGAACCTGTTCTTGAAAATTCAGAATCATGGAAATGGAAATATCCTATCTATAACATTCAAAAAGCTCAGAAGGCTTAACGCGTTTATTATGCAATTAAAAAATATTTTTAAATTTAATGGCGGGGTTCATCCAGATGAAAATAAAAGTGTATCCACTCGTCTCCCCATTGCAAAATTAGCTATTCCAAAAAAATTAGTACTGCCACTTAGACAACATGTAGGTCACGTTGCAAAAGTTAAAGTTAAACCCGGCGATCAAGTTCTGAAAGGCCAGATGATTGCTGAAGCTGATGGCAATATTTCCGCCTCTATTCATGCGCCCACATCAGGAAAGATCCTAAAAATTAGCGAAGAAATCCTTCCTCATCCATCAGGCCTACCTGATTTTTGTATCACGATTGAACCAGACTTCGAAGATACCTGGATTGAAAAAAAACCTATCTCGTGGAAAAAAATAGATAGGGCTCAATTAATTGAAGCATTGGCACAGTCGGGTATTGTTGGCTTAGGTGGCGCAGTATTTCCAACGCACATGAAATTAAAGATTAATCAAAATCAAACCATCCATACATTAGTCATCAATGCTGCCGAGTGCGAACCATTCATTACATGTGATGATATGTTAATGAGAGAAAGAGCTGATGAAATTATCCAAGGTGCTCTCATTACGCAAACTATCCTTGGTGCAGAAAAGTGTGTAGTTGGTATCGAAGATAATAAAATTGAATCTTATGAGGCACTAAAAAAAGCCGCTCAAAAAACAACGGTTGAAATTAAAGTGGTGCCCACCCTTTATCCAAGTGGCGATGCAAAAAGACTCATTTATCTCTTAATGGGGATAGAAGTTCCAAAGGAAAAGCGCTCCGTAGATCTAGGAATTCAAGTATTTAATGTGGCTACGGTAGCGGCTATCTATAGATACCTTGAGTTGGGTGAACCATCGATCAGTCGAATTGTAACAATTACAGGAGCTGTCAAAACCCCTCAAAATTTTGAAGTTTTATTTGGAACGCCTTTATCAGACTTAATCAATGCTGCGGGAGGCTCTTCAAGCAAACCAAAAAAATTTATTATGGGCGGCCCTATGATGGGATTTGATTTGCCATCAATTCATGTGCCAGTAACAAAAGCAATGAATTGTGTCATCGAAAGTTCTCCAGAATTGTTTCCAGATCCAAAGCCTGTAATGCCTTGTATTCGCTGTGCAAGATGTGCGGATGCCTGCCCAGTCAACTTACAACCTCAAGAATTATATTGGTTCTCAAAGTCTTCTCAGCTTGAAAAAGCGAGGGAGTACAATTTATTCGATTGTATTGAATGTGGATGCTGTACTTACGTTTGTCCAAGCAATATTCCGCTTGTACAATTTTATAGGTACGCAAAAAGTGAAATTATTGCCCAGGATAAATCAAAAGAAGCTGCAAATACAGCTAGAGAAAGAAATGAATTTAGACTTGCAAGAATAGAAAGAGAAAAAAAAGAACGTGCTGAGAGAAATGCGCAAAAAGCTTTAGGGGCTCAAGAGAAGCAAGCTGAGGATGAGAAAAAATCAACCATTGCTGCAGCGATGGAAAGAGTCAAACAAAACCAACAAGAAAATGTAAAAAACTAATATGGAAAATAGATCGCCTTATATTGTTAACGCGCCTTCAGTAAGCACCATTATGCTCAAAGTCCTACTCGCGCTCATTCCTGGCATAGCTTTATATGTTTATGTATTTGGCTTAGGCGTCATTGTTAATATCCTTTTGGCTTCTCTTACCGTCATAATGACCGAAAGTGTAATTCTTGCCATAAGAAAACTACCGATTAAGCCATTCATTTTAGATGGCAGCGGACTTGTCACTGCCTGGCTTCTTGCTTTATCTATCCCATCAATAGCGCCTTGGTGGATTATTGTTTTAGGCACATTACTTTGCATTATTTTTGGCAAACATGTTTATGGTGGATTGGGTTACAACTTATTTAATCCAGCGATGGTGGGATACGCTATCTTACTAATCTCTTTTCCCTCTATCATGACGCACTGGCAAATACCTAATAATCTTATCGCTTCCCCTTCTGACTGGCTTGATCAGATTAGAGTTATTTTTAATAGTAATTTATTACCAAAAGAAACACTCGATGCAATGAGCTCTGCCACACCTCTTGATTACATTAAAACCCAGCTCACTTTGAATCAGCCATTAAACACAATTCAACAAGACAAAATTTTTGGCTTTATTGGAGGCAGAGGGCTTGAGTTAATTAATTTAGGTTACCTTGCTGGAGGTCTTTATTTACTTAAAGAGAAGATTATTTCATGGCATTTACCTGTTGCCTTCTTATCGACTTTATTTTTAACGGCATTACTGTTTAATGTTTTAGCGCCAGATACATTCGCATCTCCACTCTTTCATATTATGAGTGGCGGAAGCATGCTTTGTGCTTTTTTTATCATTACCGATCCAGTTAGCGCACCCACAACACCTAAAGGAAAAATTTATTTTGGTGTAGGTATAGCCTTATTAGTTTTCATAATTCGAATTTTTGGTGGTTACCCAGAAGGGATTGCATTTGCTGTATTGCTGTTCAATATTTGTGCACCACTCATAGATAGCCTTACACAGCCAAGAATTTTTGGTCATAAATAAATATATGTTTAAAGATCATTTAAAAAAAATATCTACTACTGCAGCAGCTATGATTATTTTTTCTTTAGCGGCTTCAACTGCTTTAAGTGTTTTTTATTTCATTACGAAATCACCTATTGATGAGAGTGATGCTAGAGCAAAACGCATATTCTTAAATCAAGTAATTCCCGCAGATTTATATGACAACAATCTTGTGAAAGATACTATTTCCGTTGAGCCTAGTCCTCTTTTGGGAAATAAAAAGAATATTGATGTCTATCGAGCAAAGAAAAACAATCAAGTGATTGCGGTCATTATTGAAGCTATCGCCCCCGATGGCTATAGCGGTGAAATCAAAACACTCGTGGGGATTGATCAAGAAGATAAAATATTAGGTGTAAGAGTAATTACTCACAAAGAAACTCCTGGCTTGGGAGACTATATTGAAATTGATAAAAGTCAGTGGATTAAAAATTTTAATCTAAAGTCTTTGGATAAAGTAAGTGAAAAACAATGGGCTGTTAAAAAAGATGGAGGTGATTTTGATTACATTTCTGGAGCGACAATCACGCCTCGTGCTGTCATCAAATCTACCTACAAGTGTCTTCTTTACTCAAAAGAAAATAAAAAAAGGTTATTCACATCATGAGTGATATTAAAAAAATTGCATTGGATGGGTTTTGGAAACAAAATCCCGGTGTAGTTCAGCTTCTCGGATTATGTCCAACTCTGGCGGTCACAACCTCTATGATCAATGGATTAAGCCTTGGTATTGCCACAGCAATTGTTATGGCTGTATCAAATGCCTCAGTATCACCTATTCGTAAATTTATACCAACCGAAATTAGAGTCCCAGTTTTTATTCTTATCATAGCCTCGCTTGTAACAATTATTGACTTCAGTATTCATGCTTTCATTCAACCCCTTTATAAAGCTTTGGGGATATTTATTCCATTGATTGTCACTAATTGTATTGTTCTGGCTCGCGTTGAGTCTTTCGCCGCAAAGAACGAAACTACGCCTTCATTTTATGATGGTCTTTTTATGGGTCTTGGATTGGCGATGGTTTTAACTCTTCTTGGGGGGTTAAGAGAGTTCTTCGGCAAAGGCACTTTGTTGTCTGGCATTGATCTTATTTTAGGGCCTTCAGCAAGTAATTTAGTGCTTCATTTTTTTGGAGATTATAATGGCTTTCTTTTGGCTATCCTTCCTCCTGGAGCCTTTATTGGTTTAGCTTGTCTTATTGCACTAAAAAACCGCATCGAAGCACGTTAATTAATTTTTATGAACCCTCAGAAGCGGTTTAAAATTTTTGAAGCGCTATCAAAAAATACACCCAATCCCACCACCGAACTTAACTATCAAACGCCTTTTCAGCTCCTCATTGCAGTTATTTTATCTGCACAGGCGACTGATAAATCAGTCAATAAAGCCACCTTGTTACTGTTTAATAAAGCACCTAATGCAAAACAACTCGCCCAAATGCAATTAAGCGATATTGAATCTTGTATAAAAACTATTGGACTCTATAAAACAAAAGCTAAAAACATACTTGAAACCGCAAAGATTATTCATGTCAAATTTAAAGGCGAAGTGCCTCATGATCGATTGTCACTAGAAGCACTTCCTGGTGTTGGAAGAAAAACAGCCAACGTTATTTTAAATACAATTTTTAATGAGCCAGCGATTGCGGTTGATACGCATATATTTAGAATTTCAAATCGAATAAATATTGCGCCAGGTGAAAATGTACTTCAAGTAGAAAAAAAATTGATGAAAGTTACACCAAAAGAGTTTTTAAAAGATGCACACCATTTATTGATTCTTCATGGGAGGTATACCTGCACAGCAAGACTTCCAAAATGTAGCAGTTGTGTGATCAATGATTTATGTGAGTATAAGAAAAAAATTATTAATTAAAACGAAATAAGATTAATCTGTCTTTGAGTTGCTAATTGATTAATCTCTTTTTTTTGATCATCACTTAATGTGATCCATTCAGAAATTTCATCTTCACTTCTAAAGCAGCCCTCACAAAACTGATGCTCTTTATTAATGCTGCAAACGCCAATACAGGGAGATTCAATCAAAATAATAGACCTCCTTAATTAGTCTAAAGTGCCGTGACATTGTTTATATTTTTTATTGCTTCCGCAAGGGCATGGATCATTTCTACCAACTTTAGGAAAAGTATTTGTTGCATCTTCTTTTTTTCTAGATGATTTTTTAATTTCATCTTTATTTTTTTCATCAATCTCGTTGACTTCAGCCTCATTCTTTATTTTTACTACCATAGTAATGCGAGTGACTTCAGTTTTAACTGTATCTAAAAGATATCCAAATAATTCAAATGCCTCTTTTTTATATTCTTGCTTAGGATTTTTTTGCGCATAAGAGCGTAAATGTATGCCTTGTCTTAAATGATCAAGAGATGACAAATGTTCTCTCCAGTGGTGATCAATACTTTGTAACATCACTGTTTTTTCGAAATGCCGAATAGTATCTTTGCCAACTAAAGATTCTTTTTCCTGATATTGCTTATTAGCGAAGGTAATGACTCTCTCATAAATCTCTTCTATATCAATTTGAGGTTCTTTATCAACCCATGCTTTAATAGAAAGATTTAAACCATAATCAGAAACTAAAATTTTCTCTAAAGATGGAATATCCCACATATCTTCCATGCTGCCTGGAGGGATATGTCCTTGCATGAGATCACGAAGAACATCTGCTCTCATCGCAGCGATTGTTTCTGCCGTTTGATCAGAATCAAGCAATTCATTTCTTTGTTCATAAATTACTTTTCTTTGATCGTTTGCAACATCATCGTATTCAAGCAACTGTTTTCTAATGTCAAAATTACGCCCTTCCACTTTCCTTTGCGCATTTTCAATAGCTTTTGTTACCCATGAATGCTCAATAGCTTCACCTTCTGGCATCTTAAGCTTTTCCATAATAGCTGAGACGCGATCAGATGCAAAAATTCTTAATAATGAATCCTCTAGAGATAAATAGAATCGACTAGATCCTGGATCTCCCTGCCTACCTGCGCGGCCTCTGAGCTGATTGTCCACACGTCTTGATTCGTGTCTTTCAGTGCCAATAATATGAAGCCCGCCTGCTTTGACTACCAAGCTATTCTGCTCTTTCCATGCGTCTTTAAGCGCTTTAATTTCTTTTTCTTTTTTACTTTCAGTTAATTTGTCGTTTAATTTAATTTCATGAATATCAGCTTCAATACTTCCACCCAGCACAATATCTGTTCCCCGGCCGGCCATATTAGTTGCGATAGTAATCATGCCTGGACGCCCTGCTTGCGCAATAATATGTGCTTCTTTTTCATGATGTTTTGCATTCAATACCTGATGCTTTAATTTTGCTTTTGTAAGTAATGCAGAAATAAGCTCTGAATTTTCAATTGACGTAGTGCCTACCAAAACTGGCTGCTCGATTTTTTGACACGCTTTAATATCTTCAATCACTGCAGCATATCGCTCTTGAGAAGTGCGATACACTTTATCCATCATGTCTTTTCTTTGAGTCGTTCTGTGAGGGGGGATAATAATAGTTTCTAATCCGTAAATTTGACTAAATTCATAAGCCTCCGTATCAGCTGTACCTGTCATCCCAGATAACTTTTGATACATCCTAAAATAATTTTGGAATGTAATAGAAGCGAGTGTTTGATTTTCTTTTTGTATTTCAACACCTTCTTTAGCCTCAACAGCTTGATGAATGCCTTCTGACCATCTGCGGCCCGGCATCATTCTTCCTGTAAACTCATCAACAATAATGATGCTGTTATCTCGCACCACATAATGCTGATCTTTATTGAAGAGGTTCCTTGCTTTTAATGAGGCGTTAATATGATGGACAAGTGAAATATTAGTTGCATCATATAAGCTTGATTGTTGAGATAATAATCCTGCGTTAATTAATAGCTGCTCCACATTCTCATGGCCACTTTCTGAAAGAACTACTTGATGTGCTTTTTCATCTACCCAGTAGTCGCCATTTTCTTCTTCAGTTTTTTGTCTTGAAAGTTTGGCTACTACTAAATTAATCTTTGTATAAAGATCGACGTTATCTTCAGCTTGTCCTGAAATAATGAGAGGTGTTCTTGCCTCATCAATTAAGATTGAGTCAACTTCATCAACCAAACCGTAATGTAATTTTCTCTGAACACGCTCTTCTTTCGAGAAGATCATGTTGTCTCTTAAGTAATCAAAACCAAATTCATTATTGGTGCCATAAGTGATATCAGCTTGATAAGCTTTTTTCTTCTCCTCACTTGAAATGCTAGACAAATTAATACCGACTTCTAGGCCTAGGAATTTATATATTTGACCCATCCACTCCGCATCTCGTTTTGCAAGATAATCATTAACTGTAATAACGTGAACGCCTTTGCCTTCAAGGGCATTAAGATATGTTGGTAATGTAGCAACAAGTGTCTTACCTTCACCTGTCCGCATTTCTGAAATTTTTCCATCATGAAGGGCCATACCGCCGATAAGTTGCACATCAAAATGACGCATTTCTAATACACGTCGACTCGCTTCTCTTACGACAGCAAAAGCCTCAACAAGCAAATCATCTAGTTTTTGTCCTTCACTAAGACGTTTTTTAAATTCTGAAGTTTTAGCCTTTAGAGCGGTGTCACTCAGCTTTTTAATTGCTTCTTCTAACGAATTTATTTGCTGAACTTTTTTACCATACTCTTTAAGGAGTCGATCGTTTCTGCTTCCAAATAAATTCTTAACAATGGTCTTTAACATAATATGAATATTCTTAATCGAGATAGTTTGAAATAATTAATATTGAAGATACTTGCGAGGATCTAAAGACTCGCCATTCATTCTAATTTCATAATGAAGATGTGGCCCTGTCGATCTTCCAGTATTGCCTACTAGAGCAATAACTTGATTCTTTTTAATACGCTCACCTTCTTTCACTAATAATTTAGATGCATGTGCATATCGTGTTTCAAGTCCAGACCCATGAGAAATACGAACCATATTGCCGTATTCAGGGGTTACCTCAGCGGCCAAGACAATGCCTGCAGCCGTTGCCTTAATGGGTTGACCAACATCTGCGCTAAAGTCTAATCCTTCATGAAACGCCCTTACACCTAAAAAAGGATCCACCCTCCAGCCATAACTTGATGAATTGAAAGGCACATTGACAGGGGAGGCATTAGGTAAAGTGTCTTTAAAAACACTTTGTTTTAGATAAAAAGCTTCTAAATTATTGTAGTACTCTTCGTGTTTTTCAATATCAAGTGTAAGCTTATCAATAAATGATTGAAGTTCAGTCTCAGAAAAATTCTTTTCAGGGACGAAGGGCCCGCCTTGGCCAGATGATTTTATTGGAGTTGGTTTAGGCATCTTTTCATTTGTTTTTAATTTCTCTTTAGCAAAATCTTGAAGTCTCTGAGCTTGATTATCTATACGTATTAATCGCGCTTGAAGTTCACCAATTTGGGTTGCATAAACATCTAAATTCTTCTGAAAACTCCCTAAATTAAGATCAAGTTTAAGATTGATTAATGATTTCTTTTCTTCAACACCGCCGTTATATTTCGAATCAAGCCAGTTAATACCTTGAATGAGCGCAATAAAAAGCAAAAAGATTGTGGTAATAAAAGTTACTACATGGATACTTTTTGGCTTTGATGTACTATTTGTAACAAAGATAATTCGCATTGAAGTCTAAATTTAGCTTAAATAATAGATAATTATAACTTATGAAGCCCGTGAACAAGCTTTTGGAAAGTGAAGTATTTTCCTTAATTAGAGATAAAAATCGCTCTATTTCTAGCTATCAAAAGCTATGGTCTATCAAGGCCCCAACCAAACTAGTCCCTTTATCTCATATCGGTGGTATTCGAGACGATATTTTAACCGTCTATGTTGAAAATAGTGGCATTGCCAGCAAATTAAAGTTTATTGAATCTTCACTTCTGAAGGAATTGAATGAAGGCATTCAAAAAGAAATACCTTATGCAAACCCAATTAAATCTTTAAAAATAAAATTGGTGATTAAAAATTCTAAAGTGATGCCACCCCGATCTAAAAGCTTTCCTGCTCAAGCTAAATCAGCTTTCGAAAATCTACTCAGTAGTCTAGAGGATTCACCTCTAAGGCATCGTCTCATTAAACTCATTAAACATCATGCAAATTCTGACTGAAGCGCTCATACTTTTAATTGCTGGAAGCTTTGTTGGCACTCTATCTGGGCTTCTCGGCATTGGCGGCGGCCTTATAATTGTCCCTCTTCTAACTTACCTCTTGATTCATTTTCATCAAGTTGCCTTTGACCAAGCAATGCTTATGGCTATTGGAACTTCTCTTGCTTCCATTATTTTTACAGGGGGAGTGTCGAGTTTTTTTCATACAAAACAGAACAATATGAGCTGGTCAACGGCAGCACATTACATCCCTGGAGTTTTTTTAGGTTCTTTGGCTATGGCTTTTATCATTCCTCATTTAAATATTGCATTTATTAAACACGCTTTTATTGCCTACACTTTCCTTGCCGCCTATGAAATTTTTAAATCTCCTAAAATCAAGAGCTTAGTTCAATTACCATCCTTTATTTTTGCTAATCTTTATGGATTCATAATAGGCTCTGTCTCCACTATTATTGGAATTGGAGGAGGCACTATGTTTGTACCTTATTTTATTTATCACAAAGTTAATCCTAGGCTTGCTGTCGGACTCTCTAGCTCGCTAGGGGTGTTTATTGGGCTGGGTGCTTCATTTGGATTTATTAAAAATGACTTATATGTTAACCAATTACCTCAATTCAGTGTCGGCTACATCTATTTACCCGGCCTTATATTTATGACGGCTTCAAGTCTTATTTTTGTGCGGCTGGCAACAAAATGGATACATCAAATTTCTGTTTCATCATTAAAAAAAATATTCGCCTGCCTATTAATTTTAATAGGCTTGTCAATGCTTTTCACAGGCTAATCTATAATTAAAATTTTAAGTTTATTAGTGACAAAGCTATCGAATGTGATAATTTATCGTATAAGTTTTTCATTTTAAGATTTCCAAAATTTAGGAGCATGTATGTCAGAACTTAACCTTATTATTGGCGCAGCACTTTTAGCAATTCTTTATGGTGCAGTCATGAGCGCATGGATATTTAAATTGCCCGCTGGCAACTCAAAAATGCAGGCAATCGCCCTCGCCATTCAAGAAGGCGCCAAAGCGTATCTTGCAAGACAATATAAAGCGATATCGATTGTAGGTATTGTCTTAACAATTCTGATTGGTATTTTTATTTCCAAAGATACGGCATTAGGCTTTGTCTTTGGCGCGCTTCTCTCTGGCGCTTGCGGATTCATCGGTATGAATGTCTCTGTCAAAGCAAATGTGAGAACAGCCCAAGCTGCTACAAAAGGGATTGTACCAGCGCTTGATGTCGCCTTTAAAGGTGGCGCTATTACGGGATTATTAGTGGTCGGACTTGGCCTTCTTGGTGTTACAGGTTTTTATATGTACCTTGGTGGCGCTGAAGCAACTAATTTAAATCCTCTTATCGGACTCGCTTTTGGTTCTTCACTCATCTCAATTTTTGCGCGTTTAGGCGGCGGTATCTTTACCAAAGGTGCAGACGTAGGCGCTGACTTGGTAGGTAAAGTTGAAGCAGGTATTCCGGAAGACGATCCAAGAAATCCAGCTGTAATTGCAGATAACGTTGGTGATAATGTAGGTGACTGTGCAGGTATGGCAGCAGATTTATTCGAAACTTATGCGGTAACTTTAATTGCAACTATGGTCCTTGGTGGTCTGATGATCACTAATAATGGTGCAAGTGGAATTATGTACCCTCTTCTTTTAGGTGCAGCTTCTATCGTAACATCCATTATTGGATGTTTCTTTGTAAGAGCAACCCCTAAAATGAAAAATGTTATGCCCGCTTTATATAAAGGCCTCATCGTAGCTGGCGGACTTTCACTCATAGCTTTCTACTATGTTACAAACTTTGTTTTCCCTGAAGGTGTTTCAATACAGAATATAAATGTATCTTCAATGGCCTTATTCCAATCATGTATCGTAGGCTTAGTATTAACAGCAGCTTTAGTATGGATTACAGAATACTATACAGGCACTGATTACGAACCTGTAAGACATGTAGCGCGAGCTTCAAAAACAGGTCACGCCACAAATATTATTGCGGGTATCGGTATCTCGATGAAATCTACCGCGCTTCCTGTTATTTCTGTTTGTATTGCAATCTTTGTATCTCATCATCTTGCAGGCCTATATGGTGTTGCTGTTGCTGCAACATCGATGTTGAGTATGGCTGGTATTATTGTGGCATTAGACGCATACGGTCCAATCACTGATAACGCTGGTGGTATTGCAGAGATGGCTGGATTACCAAAGAGTGTTCGTGATGTTACAGATCCATTAGATGCTGTTGGTAATACAACTAAAGCAGTAACTAAAGGTTATGCGATTGGATCAGCTGGTCTTGCAGCACTTGTTCTTTTTGCAGACTATACTCATAAATTAGAATCTGTAGGCATAGCAACCACATTTGATTTAAGTGATCCTTTGGTCATTATTGGATTAATTATTGGAGGTCTTATTCCTTACCTTTTTGCTGCGATGGCAATGGAAGCAGTGGGAAGAGCTGCAGGAGCAGTTGTCGAAGAAGTTAGACGACAATTTAAAACTATCAAAGGTATTATGACTGGCAAAGGCAAGCCTGACTATGCCAGAGCTGTTGATATGTTAACGACAGCTGCAATTAAAGAAATGATTGTTCCTTCATTACTTCCGGTTGCCGTTCCTATCGTAGTAGGTTTATCTTTAGGGCCTAAAGCTTTAGGTGGGCTTCTTATGGGCACTATTGTGACAGGATTATTTGTAGCAATCTCAATGTGTACAGGAGGCGGCGCTTGGGACAATGCTAAAAAATATATTGAGGATGGCAATCACGGTGGGAAAGGTTCAGAAGCTCATAAAGCGGCTGTTACTGGTGATACTGTAGGTGATCCTTATAAAGATACAGCTGGCCCAGCAATTAACCCACTGATTAAAATTATTAATATTGTGGCTCTTCTTATTGTGCCGCTTCTTTAATTTTAATGTACAAAAAAAGGCGCCTTTAAGGGCGCCTTTTTTATTTAGTTATTTTTTTATATCGTGACCTGTAAGTTTTTGAAAGGCTTCTAAATATTTCTGGCTTGTTTTTGTAATCACATCTATTGGTAAAGAAGGGGGTGGAGGCGTTTTATTCCATCCGCTACTTTCTAGCCAATCTCTAATAAATTGTTTATCAAAACTTGGTTGAGATTTGCCTTCACGGTATTGATCTAATGGCCAAAAACGAGAAGAGTCTGGCGTTAATATTTCATCAATCAGCACTAAATTATTATTGTCATCTAAACCGAATTCGAATTTGGTATCTGCAATAATAATACCTTTTGTAAGCGCGAATGCAGAAGCTTCCTGATATAACTTAATACTAATTTCTTTAATACGTGATGCAATTTCTTTTCCAACGCGAGTTTCACATTCTTCATATGAAATGTTTTCATCGTGTTGCCCAACTGCTTCTTTACTGGAAGGAGTAAATATAGGGTCATGTAATTTTGCAGATTCTTTTAAACTTTGTGGAAGTTTTATACCGCATACAGCTTGAGTTTTTTGATAATCTTTCCAGCCACTTCCTGATAAGTAACCTCGAACAATAGCCTCAATAGGAAGCGCTCTTAATTTGCGTGCCACAATAGCGCGATTTTTCACCTGAGCTACTTCATTTTCAGACACAACAGTTTCAGGCGCAATGCCTGATAAATGATTTGCAACCACATAAGAAAGTTTTTGAAACCAGAAATCAGCCATTTGTGTAAGTACAAATCCTTTATAGGGAATAGGCTCATTCATCACGACATCAAATGCTGATAATCGGTCTGTCGTAACGATCAACAGATGTTTGTCATCAACCCCATATATATCCCTCACTTTACCTTTATGAAGTAAAGGAAGGCTTTTGATAGATGTTTCTGTCAATTGAATATGAGCCATTAAAATCTTCTTTCTAAAATTTCAATAGCAGGAAGTTTTTTGCCTTCTGCAAACTCTAAAAATGCGCCGCCTGCAGTTGAAATATATGAGATATCTTTTGCAACATTAAACTTTTCTATTGCAGCAATCGTATCACCACCTCCTGCAAGTGAAAATGCTTCAGAATTGGCAATCGCATGTGTCATCGTCTTGGTGCCTTTTGCAAACTGATCAAATTCAAATACGCCAACAGGTCCATTCCATATAATGGTTTTAGCGTTTTGAATACATTTCACAATTTCATCTACTGAATTTTGTCCTAGATCAAATATCATGTCGTCCTTATGAACATCTTTAATATTTTTTGTAACGGCAACTTCTTTAGCGTCAAACTTTTTACCACAAACAACATCTGAAATAAGCGGAAGTGAGGCGCCACGTTTTTCTAGTTTATCTATTATTTTTCTAGCCGCAGGCACAAGATCTTCTTCATACATTGAGCTACCGACTTCAAAGCCCATCGCTTTGATAAAAGTATTAGCAATACCACCACCCACAATAAGCTGATCTACTTTGTCAGATAAGGTATCCAATATACTTAATTTTGAAGATACTTTACTTCCACCTACAATGGCAATCATAGGCCGAGAAGGCTCTAATAATGCTTTTTCAAGCGCTTCAAGTTCAGCTACAAATAAAATGCCTGCACACGCAGTCTCTGCATATTCTGCAATGCCATATGTCGAAGCTTCTTTGCGATGAGCCGTTCCAAATGCATCCATGACAAAAATATCTGTAAGTGAGGCATATTTTTTTGCCAATGCTTCATCATTTTTTTTCTCGCCCATATTAAATCTACAGTTTTCTAAAACTGTTAATTGACCTGGTGCAATATCAAAAGAAGAATTAACCCAATCTGAAACAAGACGAACAGGATACTTAAGATGACTCTTTAAAAAATCTACTACGGGCTTAAGTGAATCATCGCTACTATATTTCCCTTCTTCGGGTCTGCCTAAGTGAGATGTCACCATGACACTGGCGCCTTTTTGAAGGGCAAATTCAATAGTGGGAATAGAAGCTAGAATTCTTTTAGGAGAAGTAATTTTTCCATTTTGAATAGGCACATTTAAATCCGAGCGAATAAAGACTCTTTTACCTTTGAGATCTAAATCAACAAGTCTTTTAATGTTCATTAAACAACTATTTATTTAGCTGACATCATAGCGATGGCCGTATCAATCATGCGGCAGCTAAAGGCCCACTCATTGTCATACCAGCCAAAGACTTTGACTAGCAAACCATCCTCACTTACTTTAGTTAAGTTAGCATCAAAAAATGAAGATGCTTCCGTATGATTGAAATCTACTGAGACTAAAGGTTCATCGTTATAAATTAATATGCCTTTTAAACTTCCTTGTTTAGCCGCCTCTTTTATAATGCGATTAACCTCATCTTTGGATGTTGCTTTCTTTGGCGTAAAAGTTAACTCAACTAAAGATACATTTAATGTTGGAACGCGAATAGCAATGCCATCTAATTTACCCTTTAACTCAGGTATCACCAAACCTACAGCATCTGCTGCACCTGTTTTTGTTGGAATCATTGAGGTTGTTGCAGAACGAGCTCTTCTTGGGTCCTTATGTTGATTGTCATTTAAATATTGATCGTTTGTATATGAGTGAATCGTTGTCATAAGTCCTGTGACAATCCCTAATTGATCATGCAAGGGCTTCACGATAGGAGCCAATCCATTAGTGGTACAGGAAGCGTTTGAAACAACTGTATCAGTCGCTTTTAAAATTTGATGGTTGACGCCATATACAATAGTTGCATCTACATCTTTACCGCCTGGGGCAGAAATCAATACTTTCTTAGCACCTTGTTTCAGATGTACGATTGATTTTTCTTTGCTCGTAAAAGCGCCCGTACATTCCATGACGACATCTACATTCAATTTATCCCAAGGCAACTCTTCAGGATTTCTTGTGGAAAAAAATTTAATCACGTCACCGTTGATGATCATTTCATGATCATTTGTTTTGATGTCGGCATTAAATTTACCGTGTGCACTATCGTATTTTAATAAATGGGCATTAGATGTTGCATCACCGCGACTCGAATTAATGGCGACGACTTTAATATCTTGATGATTTAATTCATAAATCGCTCTTAATATTAAACGGCCTATTCTTCCAAATCCTGTGATTGCTATCTTGATTGCCATAAAGATTTCCTCAGTAAAAAATAAGGCATCTCAAATTTGAGATGCCTTATTCAACTTACTCAATAATGATTACAGAATTGATTTAACAGTTGAAACCACATTTTCTACTGTAAATCCAAAGTGTTTAAATAACGCGCCTCCAGGTGCTGACTCACCAAATGTATCAATACCTACAGCAGCGCCATCTAAACCGATATATTTTCTCCAGAAATCAGTCACGCCTGCTTCAATCGATACGCGTTTTACACCCTTTGTTAGAACGCTATCTTTGTATGCTTGATCTTGACGATCAAATACATTAGTTGATGGCATAGAAACCACGCGCGCTTTAATATTTTGTTCTTTTAATGCAGCTTGTGACTTCAATGCGAGATCTACTTCTGATCCAGTTGCAATTAGAATTACATCCGCTTTACCACCTTCTGCTTCTGCTAAAACATATGCACCTTTGCGAATCAAGTCAATTTGCGCATCAGTTCTTTTTGTAAATGAAGTATTTTGTCGGCTTAATACTAAACTGGTTGGATTGTGAATGCTTTCAACAGCGACTACCCATGCTACTGCTGTTTCAGTTGAATCTGCTGGTCTCCATACATCCATTCTAGGAATATAACGAAGGCCTGCAGTAGTTTCGATTGGTTGATGTGTTGGGCCGTCTTCACCTTGACCAATTGAGTCGTGCGTTAACACATAGATGACTCTTTGTTTCATAAGCGCTGCCATTCTCATACCGTTCTTCATATAATCCGAGAACATATGGAATGTGCCACCAAATGGAAGCACGCCACCATGAAGTGCCATACCATTCATAATCGCCGCCATACCAAATTCACGAACACCATAAGAAATATAATTACCTGGTGTTTTACCACTGACGTGTTGGAATGATGAACAACTTGTGAGGTTTGATCCTGTTAAGTCTGCTGAACCACCTACAAACTCTGGCAAGATTGGCGCAAGAGCTGCAATCGCATTTTGCGAAGCTTTGCGTGTTGCTAATACTTCAGCTTTTTCGTTGACAGATTTAATCATGGCATCTGTCGATGATTTCCAATTTTTTGGAAGATCACCTTTCATACGACGTTTAAATTCAGCAGCTAGATCTGGGAATTCTTTTTCATAAGCCGCGAACTTATCGTTCCATGCTGCTTCGGCTTTAGCGCCTTTATCTTTAGCGCTCCATCCTGCATATACGTCTTCAGGAATCACAAATGGATCGTGCTTCCAACCAATTGCTTCTCTTGTAGCAGCAACTTCAGCATCACCTAAAGCTGATCCATGACAATCATGCGATCCAGATTTGTTAGGTGAGCCTTTGCCGATAATAGTTTTACAGCAAATTAATGATGGCTTGTCTGTGATTTTTTTTGCCGCCTCAACTGCTTTGTTAACCGCCTCAAAATCATGGCCATCTACATTTGGAATTACATGCCAGCCGTAAGATTCAAAACGCTTAGCCGTGTCATCTGTATACCAACCTTCGATGTGACCATCAATAGAAATGCCGTTGTCATCCCAGAAAGCAATTAAATTACCAAGACCCCATGTACCTGCTAGAGCACAAGCTTCATGAGATACACCTTCCATCATACAACCATCACCTAAGAATACATATGTGTGGTGGTCTACGATTTTATGATTAGGTTTATTAAATTGATTCGCGAGTAATTTTTCAGCCATTGCAAAACCTACGGCATTACTAATACCTTGGCCGAGAGGTCCTGTCGTTGTTTCAACACCTGGCGCATAACCATATTCGGGGTGGCCTGCACATTTAGAATGAAGTTGACGGAATGTTTTAATTTCATCCATCGGCAAGTCATAACCTGTGAGGTGAAGCAATGAATAAATCAACATGGATCCATGACCATTCGAAAGAATAAAGCGATCACGATTAGCCCAATTTGGATTAGTAGGGTTATGTTGTAAATGATGATTCCATACAACCTCAGCAATTTCAGCCATACCCATAGGTGCACCTGGGTGTCCTGAGTTTGCTTTTTGAACTGCATCCATTGATAACGCACGAATTGCGTTAGCTAAATCTTGACGTGTTGCCATTATTGCCTCCCGAAATTGACAGCATGACAAATATTTTTAAATATTTGCGTACTAAATGTAAAGTTAAAAAATTGATGTTATTTTTACCCTAAATTATTGCTTAAATAGCCCTTTTCAGCAAGGCGAATAGGGTCTTTTTGCCCCTTGATTATTTACTGCAAATGCTTTTCATTCTCGCCATTTAATAGAGCAACCAATGCTTGATTTTTGTTCGATTGGGCCTGATTGTGTTTCAGCGATAAGTTTCATTGCCTCATATAAATCTCGCGTATTATCGGGTGGCGGAACTCCCCGACCTGTTGCGTCAAAACGGCCACGATATTGCAACTCTAAATTTCGATTAAATCCGAAAAAATCTGGCGTACAAATAGCGTTATAAGCTCTTGCGGTTTCTTGAGTCTCGTCAATCACATATGGAAAAGAAAAATGAGATTGATGAGCAATAGACTTCATATTTTCAAACGAATCTTCAGGATAATTTAAAGGGTCATTACTCTGAATAGCGATCGTTTCAATTCCAAGGCCCTTTAAGATTCGAAGATCATGGACAAGTCTTGGCAATATTGCTTTTACATAAGGACAGTGATTACAGATAAACATCACAAGTAAACCATTCTCGCCTTTTGATTTTTCTAGAGTCCAAAATGTGTCATCGACGCCTTGTAAATTAAAATCAATGGCTTTCCAACCAAAATCACAAAGCGGAGTATTTAAACTAACCATGTTTTATGCCTTAATATAGCTTACCTATTAGATAGAATTGACAATGGAAGAAAATCGATTTTACCACTCTGAAAACCTAGAACTCAAACATGTCGTTGAGTTAGGCGCACAAACTCATATTCACGCTACAAAAGTTTTAAGATTGAAAGTAGGCGATCAATTCGCTCTTTTTAATGGCGATGGTTTTGATTATGTCGCAAAAGTCATCGAAGTATCGAAACATAAAACATCCGTTGAAATTATCGATAAATATGAAGTCAATCACGAGTCTCCTTTAAAGATAACGTTAGCCCAAGGTCTTGCAGCAGGAGACAAAATGGATTGGATTATTCAAAAAACCGTTGAGCTCGGCGTTCATGCTATCCAGCCCTTATTAACAGAACGGTCTATTATTAAATTGGACCAGGAAAGAACTGATAAAAAACTTGAGCACTGGAAAACTGTCGCTATTTCAGCATGCGAACAAACAGGGCGAAGCGTCGTTCCGCCTATCTTAAGCCCCCTCCATTTAAATCAGTGGTTAAGCAAAGAAATTCTAACAACAGACAACTTAAAATTAATCCTCACGCCATCAAAAGCACAAAATATAAATCACTTAAACAAACCGTCTAATTCGATTGTCTTTATGGTAGGGCCTGAAGGTGGTTTCTCAGAAAAAGAAATGGCCTTGGCTACAAACCATGCTTTTATTCCAGTGAATTTTGGTCAAAGAATATTAAGAACGGAAACAGCCCCTATAGTCGCTCTTTCTATTTTACAAAATTTATGGGGTGATTTTGCATAAAACGCAAAAATTATGGTAATTTTTTAAAAAATGCATGTAAAATATGTGTTTTAAGCAAATTTTTACCTTATGTCACTTGGCGAAGCAATCAGAAAAAGAAGGAAATCTTTAGGGCTAACCCTTCAAGTCTTAGCGGAAAAAATTGCGAGCGATCCTGGCAATCTTTCTAGAATAGAAAGAGGTGCTCAAAATGTCAGCGAAGCGCAATTACTTAAAATATGTGAGGTGCTCAATTGCGCACCCTCTAGTCTTTTTCAAAATAAGACTTCCCCCAACCCCATTCAGAAATTAGATAGCCAAACATTTGCAAGATGGTTTAGGTTGGCAGCACCCTATATCAACACCTTTAGTAATAAAACATTTGTCATTGCTTTTGGGGGTGAACTTCTCGATGAAGATCAATTTACAGCGCTCTCTCATGACATCAATTTATTAATCTGCTTAAACGTCAAAATTGTCCTCGTCCATGGTGCAAGACCTCAAATCGATCAAAAACTTAAAGAGAAAAAAATATCCACCCAGCTTGTACAAAATGTTCGCGTTACTGATGATTTAGGCATGGAAGCTGTTAAAGAAGCCAATGGTCTTATTAAAATTAATATTGAATCTACACTTTCGTCGAGTCTTTTAAATTCACCTATGGCGGGAAGCGATATTAAAGTTTCTAGCGGAAACTTTATTACAGCAAAACCTTTAGGTGTAATTGATGGTGTCGATATGCAACACACTGGGGAAGTAAGAAAAATTGATAGTGCAGCAATTAAGAAAAAATTAGATAACAAAGAATTAGTTGTCATATCCCCCATCGGATACTCGCCAACAGGTGAAGTATTTAATCTCACCATGGAAGATGTAGCGCTCAAAACATCTATCGCACTCGAAGCAGATAAACTTATTCTTCTTATAGATTCTGATGGTATCTTTAATTTAAGAAATGAGCTCCTTCACGAGATGACTTTAGAAAAAGCTATCAATCTTTATAAAAGTATTGCAAAAAATAACCCAAAAAAAAATGAGCTCATCAACATCAGTTCAAATGAGTTAGATCTTTTAGAAGTTGCTATCAAAGCCTCCGAAGCGGGTATTCATAAGATTCATTTAATTAATAGGCATATTGATGGCGCCATTCTTCAGGAATTATTTACGGATGAAGGTGTAGGCACGGTCATTACAGAAAAAGCACTCGATGCAATTAGACAAGCTAATCATAATGATGTCAAAGGCATTCACAAACTGATCAATCCGTTAGAAGCTGGTGGCTATCTTATTAAAAGAGGCAAAGAACGTATTGATCATGACATAGAAAACTTTTTCGTCATTGAGCATGATAAAAAAATTATCGGTTGTGCCGCTTTGTATCCTTACAACGATCATGTTGAGTTTGCTTGTTTTGCAATTAATAAAAACTACCAATCAAAAGGCTTTGGCTCAAAACTTTATAATTATTGCGAAGAAATTGCGCGAGAAAAAAGTTACAAGTATTTATTTGCTCTAACAACAAGAACTGAACATTGGTTCATTGAAAAAGGCTTTAAAGAAGAGAATATCCAAAAACTTCCTAAAAAAAGATTGGAGTCTTACTTGCCTCAAAGAAATTCAAAATTTTTTATTAAAAAGCTTTAAAATCTTAAAAAAACTATAGGTATAAAAATGAGTCACGACATTAAACCGGAATACAAAGCCAAAATATTAAGCGAAGCTTTGCCGTACATTAAAAAGTTTTTTGGTAAAACCATCGTCATTAAGTATGGTGGCAACGCTATGGTTGACGAAAATTTAAAGCAATCATTTGCAAGTGATGTCGTGCTTTTAAAATTAGTAGGCATGAACCCAGTTGTCGTCCATGGCGGCGGTCCCCAAATTGATGAGCATCTTGATAAACTTGGTAAAAAAGGTGAGTTTATTCAAGGTATGAGAGTCACTGATACCGAAACGATGGATATTGTAGAAATGGTTCTCGGAGGACAAGTCAATAAAGAGATAGTGAATCTCATTAATAGGCATGGTGGAAAAGCTGTGGGTTTGACAGGACAAGATGGAAATTTTATTCATGCAAAAAAACTTGTCATACAAAATGATACGGACCCAAAAAAAACGATAGATCTAGGACACGTGGGTGAGATTGCATCAATTAATCCAAGTATTATTAATTTTCTAGATGAGGGGGATTTTATTCCCGTGATTGCACCGATTGGTGTAGGCGCCAATGGTGAAACCTACAATATCAATGCCGACCTTGTAGCTGGAAAATTATCTGAAGTATTAAGTGCAGAAAAATTAATCTTACTTACTAATACTCCTGGTGTGCTAGACAAAAAAGGCTCACTCCTCACGGGATTAACACCTAATGAAATTGATAAACTTGTGGAAGATGGCACTTTATCTGGTGGCATGCTACCTAAAATAAGCTCAGCGCTTGATGCTGCAAGAAGCGGGGTCAAAAGCGTCCATATTATCGATGGTAGAGTGCAGCATGCACTTTTGTTAGAAGTACTAACAGACGAGGGTGTAGGTACTTTAATTAAGGCAAAATAATTGTCAAAAGTATGGATCTTTGATTTAGACGACACACTGCACGACGCAAGTTCTAAAATATTCCCAAGCATTAATCAATCTATGACTGACTATGTCAGTCAAAAACTCAAAATTAGTCACCATGATGCACATGACCTTCGCGATCAATATTGGAAAGTCTATGGCGCAACTTTAAAGGGGTTAATAGAAAATCACGGTGTCGATCCAAAAGAATTTTTACTCAGCACACACAATGCAGAAGAGCTATCAAAATTCGTAAAACAATCTCATGCTCTAGAGAATACTTTAAAAAAAATTAAAGGGAAAAAAATTGTTTTTACAAATGCTCCGCTTCACTATGCGATCGCAATTATTAAATCACTTAATATTCAAAAATATTTTTCAGCAGTCTATAGCATAGAGTCAACGCGTTACAATCCTAAGCCTTCGCTATACGCATTCAAAAAAATCTTAAGACAGCTTGGTAAAAAAGCGCATCAATGCATCATGGTGGAGGATGATCTTGCTAATTTAAAAACCGCTTACAAGATAGGTATGAAAACAATTCTTGTATCTAAGCAAAATAAAAAAATAATTTTTGTGGGAAAACGCATTACAAAAATTACTCAATTGATTTAAGTTTATTAGATAAGTTTTGTTAATACTTGAAGGCGGGCGTCATAAACCGCATCCTTAATATCGAGGCCACGCTTATTTTGACTAATCGAACTTAGATTTAATTTATTGAGTTGCTTCAAATATTTTTGCATGATTTTTAAAGTTGTTGATGCCGATTTGTACTGGATTGACTGACCCTTAATAAAGGCCTCAAAGACTTTAATCACATCCAATAGCATATCTGGATTTCTAAACAAATCCATTTTATAAATCAAATCTAGAATTTGGCGTGGTTTAAGCTTTTTAAATTGCTTTAGATCGGATAAATTCAATATTGTTTTTTCAGTTAATTTCTTTACAGCATTCGGTACAGATAGCCTTGTATAAATTTTCTCTTGTAGCTTGATATTAGCTTTTACAGGGTAGAGATACATAAAAAATAAAGCTGCCTTAATTTCAGCAGAATACTTAGATTTTGCTGCGTACTCGAAACTCTTCTTCATGGAATTTTTATGTTTAACATAATTCATTTCTGGTAATAATAATTTAAGCGCTCCACATCGATGAAGAACTTCAAACATTAAATAAGATTTTTTTTCAGAAAATCCAATAGAGAATTCATGCCAAATTCTTTCTGATGCTACAGCTTCTATTTCTTTATTTTTTATAATCTGCTTTAAAATAAGTTCCGTCTTTGGATGTATTTTGAACTGATGAAATCGAGCAGAAAATCGAGCGATACGTAATACACGAATAGGGTCTTCCACAAAAGCTGGGCTAACATGCCGTAAAACTTTATTTTTAATGTCTTTAATACCTTGAAAGGGATCAAAAAACTGGCCTTTCGTATCCTTAGCAATAGCATTGATTGTGAGATCTCTTCGCTTCAGATCTTCCTCTAATGTAACTTCTTTTGAGGCATAAACTTTAAAGCCTTTATACCCTTTTGAAACTTTTCGCTCTGTTCTCGCTAAGGCATATTCATGATGTGTTTTAGGATGTAAAAAAACTGGGAAATCTTTACCGACCGGCTTATATCCTAATTTGACCATTTCTTCCGAAGTTGATCCTACGACTACATAGTCTTTATCTTTAACCGATAAACCCATGATTTGATCTCGCACAGCGCCGCCCACAAGATATATTTTCATTTATCGACCAGATTTACTTCTATATAAATTATATT
>Ga0214921_10002883_pt1 | contig 27189 bp, 22 predicted proteins | sample LL1505_MetaG_FD_177992 | JGI IMG/M metagenome (GOLD analysis project Ga0214921, IMG submission 177992) | Freshwater microbial communities from Lake Lanier, Atlanta, Georgia, United States - LL-1505 | ecosystem: Environmental > Aquatic > Freshwater > Lake | place: USA: Georgia | collected... | reverse complement strand
GTTTAAGTTCACTTTTGAACCAAAACAATTACGAGAACATCAATATACTAGAACTTGGATTTGGAACAGGTTTAAATGCCATATTAAGTTATATTGAATGTAATAAGCAACAGGTGGATTGCGATTATACAGGCATTGAAGCCCTCCTTCTTGATTCTTCATTGATAGAACAATTGAATTATTCCGATTGGATGAATGAGGATGAGAAATATATTTTCAAACTAATGCATACCTGCAACTGGAATGAAAAAATAGATTTGAATGACAGATTCTCTTTGCAAAAAATTCATACAAAGATTGAGGATATAAACAGTAATGCCCTTGGGAAAATAACCAATCATTTTGATTTAGTTTTCATGGATGCATTCGACCCTGCCAAGCAACCTGAACTTTGGACTGTTGATATTTTCACAACACTTAATAAAATCATGAAAGAAGGGGCAAGCATTGTGACCTATTCGAGTAAAGGAGATGTGAAAAGAGCCATGCGAGCAGCAGGATTTAAAGTAGAACGACTCCCAGGCCCAATTGGCAAGAGACATATGCTTCGAGGAAAGAAATGAAAAGTGTCAATTCAAAACCCCTAAGATGTTAAACACTTACCATCAAAGAAAAGCAAACATCTAAGTATGAAAAAAGAAATCAGCTATAGGCTAGCCAACATTAGTGATGTAAAAAAACTATCCATACTATTCAAACAGGTTTATATCCAAACCTATGGAGCGGAAGGCGTTTCAGATGAATATGCCAATTTTATAACAAAACAGTTTTCGGAAGAAAGACTCCAAGAATTAATAGTTCTGCACTCAGATTGTTTGATAGTGGCCGAATACAAAGGCAATCTGGTGGGTGTGGCAGAGATTGAATTCAATAAAAAAAGCCCTGTTGGTAATATTACAGCAACAGAGTTAAACAAACTCTATATCCTTGAATGGTTTTGCGGACAAGGTATTGGCTATCATTTATTATTAGAAGCAGAGAAAATTGTTAAGTCAAAAGGACTGCACGAAATGTGGCTTTGGGTATATGAAGAAAATTATAGAGCCATTCAATTTTACGAAAGGCAAAATTATGTTTGTATTGGCCATGCTCCTTTTCAAATGGAGGTAAATAAATACGACAACAAAGTAATGTTAAGAAATGGTAAATATACGCCTATATAAGCCCCAAGATAGGCAAGCCTGCCTTGCTATTTTTGAGAGCAATTGCCCAACATATTTTGATTCAGATGAAATTTTAGGATTAGAAAATTGGCTAAATGGGCAGGATAGCGATCAAATTACCTATCAGACTTCTTCCGCTAATTACTTCTATGTATTAGAAGTAAATTCGGAAATATTAGCTTGTGGTGGCTTTTATATTGTGAAAGACAAACCTAAAGCCAATATGGTATGGGGAATGGTAAATCGAAATCATCACAAAAAAGGTTATGGCACTTTGTTATTTCAGCATAGAATAAATCAAATTAAGATGTTATATCCTGAGTATAAGATTGTCCTTGACACCTCTCAGCATTCCTATTCCTTTTTCGAAAAATTCGGTTTCAAAACACACAAAATAACTAAAGACGAATACGGACCTGGACTTGACAGGTATGATATGATTTTGTAAGAAATTAGGAGACAAACAAATTAATGAAGGAAAAGCCAGATTTATTAACGCTATTTCGTTCTTATACAAAAAAATTACAACTTGCTTTGGTGCTATTGTATTTTTAATACTTGTTAAACACTTAAACTAATAGCGTGAAAAAATCTATTACTTAATTCTTACTAAGGTTGTCGTTTCTTTGCGCAAGCAAGAATACAAAAATGATATCCAACCTCCACCTAATATGTGAATGAATATTTTTGCAGGATAATAGCTAATCTAAATAATGATGGTTTATATTTAGACCATTAGCATAATCCCTTCAACTCTAAAATGTTTTCAAATAAATTTAAAAAATACGTTAAGAAACCTTGGGTGTTGAGTTATCAAAATTGGGTAATTTCAAAGATTTTGATTTTACAACAATGGGAATACGACTTACTATTGTATATAAAGTTTGGTGCAAATATTCCCTTATTAAAGCAAATAGTTTATACTTAAGATATCAATGATAGCATAGGCTTTTAATAGCTTGATCTTAATAATGGCTTTGTGGCAATCCTTCTATATAATAAATTATTGACATTTTTTTGATACCAACTATCAAAAAATATTGTATTATCGCTACTCAAATTAGTATTTTTTTCGACCCAAATTGTCGCATATTATTGAGCCTAGGGATGTTAAATTTTAGATATTACTTTAGATTGAGGAAAGCTTCGCCAATGCTTGTGTTCATGGCATTCAATCTATTCTATTTTTCACTTATTGCTCAAAATAAGTCAGATAGCCTAGCAGAATCCATTAAGTTAGAAACCGATATGCAAAAAAAGGCCCAAATGTTAGATGAGTTGGCCAATGAAATCAAAACCAAAAACTTACCACTTGCTATTGATTATGCATTAAAAGCCCATAGGATAGCCATAGCAAATAATTATGTTAGAGAAATAGGTATAAGCAGTAGTACTTTAGGATTGCTATATTCTTATATTGATGAAAAGTTAGACAGTGCTATTTATTGGAATAAAAAAGCTGTTTTGCACCTAAATATTACAAAAGATAGTTTTGAGATTTCCAGGAACTATAATCGTTTGGGGGTAGACTATATTCTAAAAAAAGATAATGTAAATTCAGCAAGATATTTGTTAGAAGCAGTTAAATGGGCAGTTACTACTAAAATAAAGGCTAACGCATATAATAATTTAGGTATGATCAGTAAAAAAAATGGAAGTTATGCCAATGCTATTGAATATTACCAGAATGCACTTAAAAATTACGAATTGATTAACTCACCTGCCAGTCAATCTCGCACTTTGAGTAATCTTGGCTCTCTTTATATTCAAAGAAAAGAATATTTGCGGGCAAAGGATTTATATGATGAATCATATTCATTAGCAGTTAACATAAATGATTCAGAATGTATAAGTCAATCATTAAATGGCTTAGGAATAGTTACAAATAGATTAGGTGATCCAGAAAAAGCGATAAATTATCTGCAATTATCTGCAGATATCAATAAGTCAATTGGTTTAAATAATGAATATGCTCAACAAGTATTGAATATAGCAGATATACATGGCGATCAGAAAAAATATAAGGAGGCTGAATCAGAGTATTTATCGGTTCTAAAAATTTTTTCTGAACAAAATGATAGCTTTACAATGTCAGCCGTTAACAATAATCTCGGAGATCTATACTTTAAACAAAAAATGTTGAAGAAGGCCGCATTGTGCTTTGAAAAGGCCTATCGTTATTCCCTTGGATTTACTGACGTGAATTATAATCGATTGATTATTAAAAATTTAAGTAGTATTTATGATCAGCTTGGTGACACCAAAAATGCATTAAAGTATATGAAATTATACGATGAACTGAATTATAAAATGGTAAATGTAGCTGAAAATGTGAAGATTGTTGAGCTAAATCACGCATATGATACATCTAAAAAAGAAAAGCAAATTATTCAAAAAACGGCCGAGATTCAAGAATTGCAAAGCAGCAGAAAGTATATTTATCTATTTATTGGTATTTTAGTATTGACGATATCTCTAACCCTAAATTTATATAGAAATAGAGTTAGACGTAATCAAAAATTGGAAGAAAATATTCAATCTATTGATAAACAGATATCTTCACTCAAAATTGAAAATCATGATTTAAAAATGAAATTGCAACAAACTGAATCAGAATTGCAAAATCTTGAATCTAAATACAGCAAAGACAAAGAAAAATTACCGGACACCCATGTAAGTCTCTCAAAACGAGAGTATGAGGTTCTATTATTTATTGCAGAGGGACTAAGTGATAAAGACATAGCTGAGAAAATTTTCGTAAGTGTTACCACAGTAAGAACACATATAAGAAGGATTTATGACAAACTTCTAGTAAAAAATAGAACCGAAGCAATTTCTATGCTTCATAAATACCAACTTACAAACGAGGCAGCTTAATTTTGCATTAAATTTCTATCCTTAATTCTAATTACAATTATCCTTTTTGATGTATAGTGCTGATAAATAGTCTATTTTATTTGTAATGATTACATAAAATCATCAATTATGATGACAATGAAACGCAGTGTTATAAGATAAATTTGATTAAATTTTTAAGATTATGAAAACTAAACTTTACTCAAAGCTACTGCTGTTAGTTTTATGCAGCATGTCAATTAGGATTTCTTATGCCCAATTGCCAATTAATGCCCCAAATGTCGAATCAGTTTATGGTGGTAGGATTACCGGTATTACAGGTTATGCAGTATCCTCATCAAATTCGCGCATTTTTTGTTCTACAGAAAGTGCCAACTCTGTTTTTTATGCTGATGTAACTGTTCCTGCCACATCATCAACAAATTTTTCAACATGGACAGTAATGCCAACTTTAAATGCAGATGCAAATTTGGGCTATATAAGCAATATGGCAGTGCACAGTGGTTCAGGTAGGTTGTTTTTTACGTATGGAAATAATCTCTATTCAACATCCACAACTGAGACTGCTAATACAATTGAAGCATCATCTGGACCTTATAGCATGGTAATGATAAAAGGGGATTATATATTTTTTAGCTCAGGTGGAAACTTATATTTTGGCACTTTAAATTCAACCACAGGTGCCCTTACCTTATCAGCAGGCTCTCCGATTTCTTTTTCTGGAGGTGGAATGACTAAGTTAATTGTAAACCCAACAAACAACTTGCTTTATTTCTTTGCTGAAGGAAGAAGTGGAACGGCTCCTAAATTATATGTTTCATCATCGGTATATAGCGCATTCAATGGAAGCACAACCTTTTCAAACATAAGTCCAACTTTATCGACATCTGTTGATTGGGTAGCTTTTGGAATTGCGCCTTCAGGTAGATTATTTATTGGTGGACACTATAACACCACAGTTACCACAAAATATATTGCTACATCAGATGACAATTCGGTTACATGGACAAGCTATAATTCAGGTATTTCGGGTGTATCCGGCAGTACTTTTGATTTTGCAGGTTCTGCCTCATCATATTATGTTTATTACAGTAAAATGTACAACAATAATTTGGGTGCCAATGGTTCTTGGAAAGATTTTGGAGATCCAGGTGGATTTGAAACACATCCCAATGATGGAGCTGTTTTGGTTGACCCCAATGATAGCAATGTAGCGTATGTTACTACCGATCAAGGGATTGGCGTTTCAATAGATAGAGGTGCCACCATTTTCGAAATAGACAATGGCGTTGAGGCAGTTCAGGTATCTGATATCGTTATGACTAGCGATAAAAATACCGCATGGATTGCTTCAAAATCTGGTGTAAGAAAGGTTAGCAATTACCAATCTACAAAAAACTGGTCTAATGCTAAATTTCCGAATGGTGATGGTTCTCCCTATTATGCAGTTGACATGAATAACGATGATACCAATACAGTATATGTGGGCAATGTAAGGATTTATAAAACAACCAATAGTGGAAGTAGTTGGAATAAAGTATTTACTCCAGAAGATGCGCCTTATAATTGGGTTGGAATAGGTTATCATTTTGAAGCAATAAAAGTATGTCCTTGGAATAGTAATATTGTTGTTGCGGGTGCTTCAATGGATGGATCAAACTATGGTGCATTGTTTTATTCAAATGATGGCGGTAATTCTTGGAACCAACAATACTTGCACGCTACATCAGGATATTATGATGCAGATGTACTTGATGTTGAATTCAACCTTGAGGGCGCAGACACAATTGTATATGTAGGGGTAGAATGGGGAGGGGGTCCTGGGGTGCCGTATAGTATTTATAAGCTAACTCGCAGTGGCTCTGCTTGGTCTGTTTCACAAGATATGCAGTATACGAATACGAGCACTGGTGCTGTGATTGTATCCACTATCAAAGATATTTTTGTTAGTACAACTAGAGATACTGTTTTTGCTTGTGGAATAAATTCAACCGGAACAGATGCAACACAATACTATAAAATATTAAGTGGTACTGGAAAATGGACCCCTTTTGTTCCTTCCGGCTATTCAGGTTTGCCAAGCAATGGGATAGAAGCTAGCGCCATTACTTATGGTGTTGATACAGCCTATATGGCAATAGGTAGTGATGTCTATTATTTCCCAGCTGGCGCATCCTATTGGTATTTAGGATATAGTTATCCAGTAGGTACCGAAATCAATTTCTTGTACTATGATGAATTACTTGTAGGGACCTCTACAGGTTTATATGGCCATGATGGCATGCAAAACAACTTGACAATTTTAACCCAACCTGAATCAGTTACAAAATGTGCGCATAGCAATACCTTGTTTTATATAGAGGCCAATGGTAATGGTACTTTGAGTTATCAGTGGAAGAAAAATAATGTATCTATACCAGGTGCAACAAATGACACCTTAACCTTTACAAATGTTTCCCTTTCAGATACTGGTTCATACTCTGTGGTTGTAACAAGTACAACTGGACTTACTGCTACTTCTAATTTAGCATCACTAAGATTATCAGTGAGCACGGTCATTACATCAAATCCTAACAGTTTAAATTTGACATTAAATTCAACGGCTAGTTTTTCTGTTTCAGCCACTGGCAATTCATTAACTTATCAATGGTATAAAAACAATGTGCCTTTAAGTGGAGCTACAAATTCAACATACTCGAAAAATAATATAAGCTTTGCTGACTCTGGTTCATATAGAGTGATAGTTAACGGAACATGCGGATCCGCGAACTCCACTGCAGCCTATCTTTCAGTTAGTATGCCAGCGCCAAGCAATTTTGCATTTAATATTAGATTGTATTTAGAAGCGTTTTATGAACATGGCAAAATGAGAAGCGTTTTAAGGAATTCAGATGGTGTTAGTCCTCTTAATCTATGCGATACTATTTTAATTTCTTTAATGGATTCATCCACTCATGTAAAAGTATACAACATTAAAACTGTGCTTGATACTGCTGGAAAAGTTCAAATTATGATTCCGAATACCTATTTAAATACCCGCAAATATATTGGTATCAATCATAGAAATAGCATTGAAACTTGGTCAGCGAATCCAGTAATGCTGAGCAGCGCATCAGGTTATAGCTTTATCAATTCAGCTACTAAAGCTAAAGGTAATAATTTAAGAAACAATGGTTCTGGTATATTTATGATATACAGTGGTGATATCAACCAAGATGGATCGGTTGATTTTAATGATTTTCCAGCTCTAGATATTAGTAGTAACAATGGTGATTTAGGTTACTATGTAACCGATTTAAATGGGGATGGTTCGGTTGATTTTAATGATTATCCATTGTTAGATATTAATAATAATGATGGTATAATTTCTATAACACCTTAATAAATAATTTTAAAAGGAGTAAATTTTTTAATAGGCCCAATCATACTTAGTTGATTGGGTCTATTTTTTGAATTTAGATAAAAAATCAACTCAGATAATTAATTTTCATAACTGGATATTTCTTAAAATAAAAATTATAGTTTGCATATTAGTGTAAAATATGAACACCATTACATCAAGGGATTTCGATCGAGTATAGATTAGAGTTGGTACTATAATTTTTATACAAGACATCCCACTGTTCGGAGTCTTGTGTGCTGGGCAATAGCTTAGCTGACTCCGAATAAATAAATGAAAAATGAGTTTGCAACTCATCTATTCTTACAGGTTTCCACTAACAACATTTAACCCCAAGCACATAAACCACCCCACCCCCAAACACCACACAATAACGAATACTTATAATGCAAATTTGGCTACATACACGAAAATATAACTTGCTTTTATGCAGATATTTAATTAATCTTTGTTAAAGTTCTATTTAATGAAAAAACTACTTACATATCTATTACCATTACCCCGCTACTCGACATGTTAGCGCAGCGCATGTAGAGTAAAAGATGAAAGAGGATTTGAATCCGTTTTACATCCTTTCATTTGTTCTCGTTTCCCACCACCAACATTTAACCCCAAGCCCATAAACCACCCCACCCCCATACACCACAAAAAACAAATACTTACAATGCTATTTCGTTCTTATACACAAAAATATAACTTGCTTTTGTGCAAGCATTTAATTAATCTTTGTTAAAACTAAATATCTAAACTCATTATGAATACAAAACTAATTTACGTTACAGCCATTAACCTATTTTTGATATATGCTTGCAAAAGAGGAGACCCTTGTGAAGGCATGGACTTATCTCCAATCAATATAACATATAATGTTGCTGATAGCAATAAAGCCAAAATACCCTACACTGGAAATGATACATTAATATTTGTTAGCGATGCTAAAGATACCGCGGTACTTATTGGGCAAGGTAAAAAACCATCTTATATTTCAGTAAACAACAGGACAGGTAGTGTGGATTGCCCTAAATATAATAACTATAATTACGAAAATATTGATTATATTTTTAAGGATACCAACTTTATTTTTTCAAATTTTAGATTTACAATTAGCAGATACGACCTTAGTTATATGCCAACTACATCTATAATGCTAACTGTAAATAATAATGAAGTTTCTCACACTAGTATAGTTTACTTGTCAAGCCTAGTTAATGTAGATGACTCTATAGCATTAAATGGTAAATATGTTAATGGTATGTATTGGGAATTTAATTCAAATAAAACAACTTTATTTAGTTTTAAATATGGTTTATTGAAATTTCAATATAATAATAGAGATTGGATTTTAAATTCTATAAAACAATGATTATGAAAAAGTATTTATGTATTATAGTGGTAATTTTAATAGTTACAAATTATGTTAATGCTCAATGTGATTATGCAGATGATTCTGATGCCCCAAAAGAATTGTTTCGAAAAAGGTTAAAAGATAAAGAATCAGGATTTCGTTATGGAAATCCTTATACAATGTTTGCAAGAAAAGAAGGGTTTGATCTTCCAATTGCATTAAATCAAATAAGAGAAAATATAGTTAAGATAACACCAATATTAAAAACAAATCTATACGATTATTCAAGGTTATATAAAGATATTTGGGAAAATGCAAATTATGTAGAACCAAGTAAATGTGGCTATGATAATCATTGCGCTCACCCTCTATGGGTAAAAAGTAATGCGATAATTTATCTCGTTGGTTTGGGATATAAAGAAGTTAATGATGTTGCATATTTTTGGAAAATGAGTCAAGATAGTGTAGATATTTTTTTTAATAGGGCTCACCTAGGTTTAAGAAACCTTAACCCGCGAATTATTGGTTGCTCTGGTGGAGGTGATTGCGGTAAAGTTCGCGAAAAGGCATTTGACTTGGTTTATTATTTACAAGCATATGATTTATTAAAAGCTGGTGGGGGACTTCCAAATGGCGACATAGATAAAAATGGTGGTCAGTGTACTGCAAGAAATAAACTTAGAGAATTTGCACGAAATTTATATAAGCAATCTGATGATATTATTAATAGTTGGAGCGGATGGAAAAAAAATCATGGTATAATATGTGCAAGTGCTTTAGGTATGTCAGCGGTTGTACTTAATGATGCAGGTACAGAAACCAATTTTTTTGTTGGTGTTTGGGGTAGTATTAAGAGTTGGTTTGGAACTGAAGAGGTAGAATATGCACCAAATTATAGCCCTCTAAAATGGTTTGATAGAGCACAAGGAACATCTGGAGGTAATGATGGAATCTTTGGTGGGGAAGATGGTTTGGAAGATAATTTTTTTGTTGGTGACCATGGTGCAGGTGCAAGAGATGTGCCTCAATCTAGTTCTGATGGTACTTCTGGCTATGCAGAAGGCCCTAGTTATTTTATTGATTTGGCGGGGGTATTTTTCCCCATGCTGGTGCGAGCGTCCGCTCGTTCCAATTAGTAATAGCTATAAATTGTAATGAGCAGAAAATATAAATTTTTAGACCAATCGAAAGGCTATTTTGTGAGTTTTGCAACAGTTTATTGGATAGATGTTTTTACGAGAGAGCTATACAAGCAAATCTTAATTGATAGTTTAAAGTACTGTCAGCAAAAAAAAGGATTAGAGATTTTTGCATGGTGTATAATGACAAATCATGTTCATTTAATTATTGGTACAGAAGGAAATAAAATGGAAGATATTTTGAGGGATTTTAAATCATTTACCTCACGAGAATTGAAAGAAGTAATAAAAAACAATATTCAAGAAAGCCGAAAAGAGTGGATGGTATGGATGATGGAACGAGCAGGTAAACTTAACAACCAAAACGCAAATTGGCAGCTATGGCAGCAACACAATAAACCAATTGAATTATTTACATATTCAGTTATAAAACAAAAGTTAGACTACATACATAACAACCCAGTAGAAGCAGGTTTTGTTACAAATGCAATTGATTGGAATTATAGCAGTGCCATTGATTATGCAGGTGAGAAAGGGCTTTTGGATGTAAAATTATTGGACGAATAAATTAATAGGAACCTAACGAAATTTGAATGGAACGAGCGGACGCTCGCACCAGCTAGGGGCAAACATTTAGCAAAGCAGTATTGAGAATTACTAATGTTTTAGGTCAAGAAGTCTATATCCAAAGACTAAACAGACCTATGGACAAAGTTCAAATAGATGGTTCTGCGCTGCATGATGGTTTGTATTACTATTCGCTAATAGTGGATGGTGCAGTGAAACTAACTAAGACCATGAGTGTGATTAGATAAAATTGTAGGGGGCGAATAAGTTTTTGCCCAATACAAACAAAAAATCCCGAAGCGTTCACTTCGGAATTTTTGTTTTATTTAATTGAGTATGCTTTGGTAAATATTAGGTTGTTAAAGGGGGTAATTCAACTTCAGGATTAGGTTCTACTTCTGTGGGTGTTTTATTATTATCCACTTCTAATAAACCAAAGTTGAAGTAACTATTAAACTGTTCGGTATTGTCAATAGATACCGCAGCTATTAACAACACAAGTTTGCTAAGTTGTATGGTTAAGATTTTGCGGCTGTATCTTATTGTTTTTAGTGAAGTCGGATGTTTCAACCTGACTTCATTATGAGAATAATACTTTCGGGAAACAAATCCCAACATCTTGAAATGGAACAATTAAATTTTGAATTTAAACTTACTACTTTGGGAAAATGTAATTGGAGAAATCATATTAGTTTCCCTTGAACAAAAGGTTCCCAATTGAGCTAGGTTTTTCTGAGTTAATAATAAAAACAAAGGATAATATTTGTGAATTCTCACCAATATTATCTGATATTCCTTATACTTTTTAATTATTAACTGTTTTTCCTTCGATAATATGTCTTGATTTTCAGAAAATTACTTTTGACCTGCACTATCTAATATTCAAAAGTAAAAAAAATGTTAAAAAACATATATCTACTAGTGTCAGACATTATTATATTGCAGCGTTTTTTATAAAAAACCAATTGACACGATGATTTTAAAAAACCTACTAAACAAAACATTTTTCGCGGCTGTATTGTTCATGTTTTCATTGAATGTATTTGCCTTAACCTCAAACAAAGCCACTACTTTAGTTGCTAAACCATCTTTTGAACTGAAATCATTGATGACAGAAATTAGAATGGATTTGCAAAATCCAACTCAATTAATTTCGGCTCAGGTTTCCCCAATGTCCGCAGGTGTTGATGCAACAAGCACTTCAGGTATTAATTGGCTGCTCATTATAGTTGCTATTTTATTGGTAGCCGTTATTGGAGTAGTTTTCGATATCCTTGAGAAAACGGCTAAAATTCAAGGTAAAACGCTATTAAATTGGAGCAAAATCAATTCAATTCTATTAATTTTATTTTTAGTGTTGGGTTTAATCGCAACCGTTTGGGAGTTTTATGCTCACGGTAAATTAACATTGTTTGAACAAGGTTCTGCTTCAGAACATGGTGCTATTTACGATAATATGTTTATGATAACTTTGGCATTAACAGGCGTTGTTTTTGTTATCACTCAAATATTATTATTTTGGTACAGTGCAAAATATAAACATAATCCAAATAGGAAAGCTTTATATTACCCTGATAACCATAAGTTAGAATATATTTGGACCATTGTTCCAGCCATTGTACTTACTGTTTTAGTAGTGCGTGGTTTAATTACTTGGAATAAAATCATGTATCAAAAAGACGAAAAAGCCATCAATGTCGAAATTTTCGGATATCAATTTGGATGGAATGTTAGATATGCTGGTACTGATAACAAATTAGGTTTTCATGATTTTAGAACAGTGGGTGTTATTAATCCTTTGGGTGTTGATACTACTGATGAAAAGGCCTTTGATGATGTTGTAACAAATGAGTTACATTTACCAGTTGGTGTGCCTGTTCATTTTCATTTTAGAGCTAAGGATGTAATTCATGGTGCTTATTTCCCTCACTTTAGAGCTCAAATGAATGTAGTTCCGGGTTTACCAACACAATTAGAGTTTATACCAACAGTTACTACTGCTGATATGAGAGCAAAATTAAATCAACCGACTTTTGATTACGCTCTTTTGTGCAATAAAATCTGTGGTTCAGCTCACTATAGAATGAAAATGAAAATTGTTATCGAGAGTCAAGCCGAATACGAAAAATGGATGAAAGAACAACCGGCTCTTGTCAATAATGTAGCTGCTCCAAAAGTAGAAGAAGTTGCTACACCTGCTGCAGTCAGCAAGAAAGAAGATAAAAAAGAAGTAGCTTTAAATTAATTCAATAGTAAAAATAATTAAAAAAAGTTTTATATGAGTAACACACATAACAATCATGATGCATCAGGACACCACGAGGAACATGCACATCATGAAGAGAGTTTTGTAAGCAAGTACATTTTCAGTATGGATCACAAGATGATTGCAAAACAGTTTTTAATAACTGGAATCATCATGGGAACCATCGGTATGTTAATGTCACTTGTTTTCCGTCTTCAACTTGCATATCCAGATACAAAATTTGCCTTTTTTGAGTCGATTTTAGGTCATTGGGGAAAGGATGGAAAGCTTGATCCTAATTTTTATTTAGCATTAATAACAATTCATGGCACCATCATGGTTTTTTATGTTTTAACTGCTGGTTTGAGTGGCACTTTTTCTAATTTATTAATACCTCTTCAAGTTGGAGCAAGGGATATGGCTTCACCTTTTATGAATATGCTTTCATATTGGTTTTTCTTTATTTCTTCTATTGTATTATTATGCTCATTATTTGTAGAGGGTGGGCCAGCTTCAGCAGGTTGGACAGTTTACCCGCCTTTGTCAGCTTTACCAAAAGCCATTCCAGGTTCAGGTGCAGGTATGACATTGTGGTTAGTGGCCATGGTATTGTTTATAGTTTCTGCCTTGTTAGGGGGTATCAACTATATCACTACTGTATTGAACATGCGTACTAAAGGAATGAAAATGACAAGAATGCCATTAACTATTTGGGCATTCTTAATCACCGCTGTTTTAGGTTTGTTGTCATTCCCTGTATTACTAGGTGGTTCATTATTACTTGTATTTGATAGAAGTTTTGGAACTTCTTTCTACTTAAACGAAATTGTTGCTGAATTAGCTGGTGGTATTGAAAGAACAGGTGGTTCTCCAGTATTATTCCAACATTTATTTTGGTTCTTAGGTCACCCAGAAGTTTATATTATTTTATTACCTGCTTTGGGTATTACTTCAGAAGTAATTGCTACCAACTCTCGTAAACCAATCTTTGGTTACAGAGCCATGATTATTTCAATACTTGCCATCGCATTCCTTTCGTTTATTGTTTGGGGTCACCATATGTTTATGACTGGTATGAATCCATTCTTAGGTTCAGTATTCATGTTAGGAACCTTAATTATTGCAGTGCCTTCGGCAGTAAAAACCTTTAACTATCTAGCTACTCTTTGGAAAGGCAATATCAAACTTACCCCTGCTATGCTGTTTGCCATTGGTTTGGTTTCATTCTTTATCTCTGGTGGTTTAACAGGTATATACTTAGGTAATGCTGCATTAGATATTAATTTGCATGACACATACTTTGTAGTTGCTCACTTCCATTTGGTAATGGGTAGTGCTGCTATTTTTGGTATGATGAGTGGTATTTACCATTGGTATCCAAAAATGTTTGGAACCATGATGAGTAAATCTCTAGGATATATTCACTTCTGGTTAACTTTCATCTCAGCATATTGTGTATTTTTCCCAATGCACTTTATGGGTTTAGCGGGTGTGCCAAGAAGATATTATGCAAATACTGCCTATGATCAATTCAATGTGTTTATTGATATGAATCAATTTATCACCATTGCCGCCATTTTAGGTGGTATTGCACAGTTGATATTCTTGTTTAATTTCTTTTATAGCATAAGAAATGGAAAACGTTCACCAAAAAATCCTTGGGACTCAAATACATTGGAATGGACGGCTCCAGTTGAGCATTTGCATGGCAACTGGCCAGGAGAAATTCCTCATGTATATCGTTGGCCATATGACTATAGTAAACCAGGTGAAGAAAGTGATTTTATTCCTCAAAACATACCAGATGAGTCTCAAAATGGAGATCCTATGGTAGAGCCAAAAGCCCCTGCTGTTCCTCATCATACTGAAGCTCCTCCTATGCAAGCGCATGTTAAAGAGGTAGTAATGTTTGCCGGATTGAGAAGGTTGTTTGGTTTTGCAGGATAATTCATTGTTAGAAGAAAAAAAATATGAGAGGCGGTTTAGAAATTTTGGTATAGCTACCATAACCGCAGTGTTCTTTTTAATTTTTGTCGGAGGATTAGTACGAAGCACGGGTAGTGGAATGGGTTGTCCTGATTGGCCAAAGTGTTTTGGACAATATGTTCCACCCACAGATATCAGCCAATTACCAAGTGATTATAAAACACAATTCGCTGTTAATGGAAAAGAAATAGCTGATTTTGATACTTTCAAAACGTGGACAGAATATGTCAATCGTTTAATAGGTGTTGTCATTGGCATTTTAATTTTTTTAACAATCGTTTTTTCATATCCTTATCTTAAAACACAAAACAAAAAAATATTTTGGTTGAGTTTCTTAGCCTTTATATTGGTAGGGTTTGAGGGATGGATTGGATCTAAGGTTGTGTCTACTGATTTAGCTGTAAGTTTGATAAGCATTCACATGTTATTGGCTTTGGCTATCGTAGGGTTGTTAATATACACCATCACAAGTTCTCAAAGTTTTGTAATAGTACAATTACAGGAAAATAAATGGATTAAACCTCTTTTATTGTTTACCATTATTATTTCAATTGTTCAAACCATTAGTGGAACCCAAGTGAGAGAAATGGTTGATGAGGTAGCAAAGAGAATTGACAACAGATTTCTATGGATTGAAGAATTAGGGAATATGTTTAAGTTCCATAGAAGTTGGTCTATTTTAAACTTGCTTGTATCAATTGTATTAATGTTACAATATAAATCGGCCTTCGACAGAAATTCGTTAATATACAGATCAGGTTTAGCATTGATTCTGTTAATGGCTGTTCAGGCATTTACAGGAAAAATACTTAGTCTTTTTGGTTTTCCGGGCTACTTACAGAGCGTTCATTTAACACTCGGTAGCATAACAGCAGGATTACAGATGTTTATCTTCATCCTTGCATTTTTTAAGACTAAAAAAATATAGGTTAATTACTATCTTCATTTTTAGATGGTTTTTAATCACAACAAACAATAACAAAACAGAGTGAAAGAAACATTAGAAATAAACTTAGTAAAGTCAGAATCGATAAGTGCAAAGTTGAAAGACTACTTGTTATTGGTTAAGTTAAGACTTAGCCTGTTGGTGGTTTTTTCTTCAGTAGTTACTTATTTAACTGCTGCTATGGGTCATTCCATTAATTGGTTTGAGTTATCGATGTTAGCCTTAGGTGGTTTTTTTGTTACGGGTTCTGCTAATGGTATCAATCAAATAATTGAGAAAGATTTTGATAAATTAATGCATAGAACGGCCAATCGACCATTGGCTACCAATAGAATTTCTATATTGGAAGCAGCTATTTTTTGCACCCTTTTGGGTTTAATTGGTGTAGCATTAATTGGTTTCTACTTAAATAAAACAAGTAGCTTGTTAGCGTTAGCTTCATTGTTGTCTTATGCTTTTATCTATACCCCACTGAAAAGAATTTCTCCAATTTCTGTATTGGTTGGTGCTTTCCCTGGAGCTGTGCCTGCCATGTTGGGTTGGGTTGCTTTTACAGGTACTATTGGAATTGAGGCTTTGGTGTTTTTTGGAATTCAATTTTTCTGGCAATTCCCACATTTTTGGAGTGTGGCTTGGTTGCTGGATGATGATTATAAGCGTGCTGGTTTTAAAATGCTTCCATCTACACCCGGTCGTGATAAAGGGACGGCTCTGCAAACATTGGCATTTACATTGGTATTAATACCATTTGGAATATTACCTGCGTATTTGGGATTTGCTGGCATAATTTCGACTATTATTGCTGTATCAGGAGGTATTTGGATGAGCTACAATGCCTATTTGTTGTTTAAATCGTGCGACATTGCATCCGCAAAGAGATTAATGTTTTCGGCATTTATTTATTTGCCTTTGGTGCAATTGGCATTTTGGTTGGATAAAATATAAAGGAAATGAAAGCAGATATGATAAATGAATTAAGCAAAACGGACGAACGTGAAAATGATTTTATCAATCCGAAGAAATTCGGTTTGTGGTTGATTATTGTTGCAAGTGTTATGCTTTTTGCTGCTTTCACAAGTGCTTATATTGTTAGAAGGGGAGAAGGAAATTGGGAGTTATTTGATTTACCTGCTGTATTTGCATATAATTTGATAACAATAATATTAAGCAGTATTTTCATGCAAATGGCTTTTGTTTCGGCCAAAAAAGATGAGATTAGTAAAACTAAATTAACCTTGCTATTAACCATGGTATTGGGAGTTGTGTTTTGCTTCATGCAATACCAAGGCTGGAAAGAGTTGGTCAAAAACAGCGTTTATTTGGTCGGTAATCCTTCTGGTTCATTTATTTATGTGATTTCAGGGGTGCATATGTTGCACGTGATAGGTGGATTGGTATTTGTATCCATCATGTTATTACAAACATTCAGATACAAAGTTCATAAGAAGAGTCTATTATATTTAAATATGTGCACTACCTATTGGCATTTCATTGGTATTTTGTGGGCATATTTATTTATTTTCTTTAAAATGTACAGATAGAATTTTATAATTGAAACATTAATTAAACAGAATATAAAAATGGCAAACACTACTACACTCGGAGCCGAAAAGAAATATACTTGGGGCGGAGGAAAATCTCCGTTCACGGTAAGTTATGGTAAACTAATGATGTGGATTTTTTTACTTTCAGATGCGTTTTCCTTCTCATCTTTGTTAGTTACTTATGGATTTATTAGATTTACTTTTCCAGCTTCTGGAGCTAATGAAATAGTTAAACCTTTGTCTCATACAGCCGAAAATTTTGTTGAGGCCATGAGAGAGGCTCATTTATTTTCACCTGAACATTGGCCATTACCTGAACTAGTTTTTAATCATTTCCCTTTTTTGCATGGTTTGCATTTGCCCTTATTCTTTGTAAGTTTAATGACATTTGTGCTTATCTTTAGTTCTGTTACAATGGTATTGGCCGTTGAAGCTGGACATAGAAATGCTAAAAAGGAAGTTGCATTTTATATGCTTCTTACCATTTTTGGTGGTCTTGCCTTTTTAGGTTGCCAAGCTTGGGAATGGACACAATTTATTACTGAAGGAGCTTCACTTCATGGCAATCCTTTTGGACCAACCGCATTTGCAGCCCTATTTTTTATTGTGACGGGCTTCCATGGTTTCCACGTTTTATCAGGTGTGGTGCTCAATTTTATTATTTATGTAAACGTTTTAGATGGTACCTACGAAAGACGCGGTCATTATGAGATGGTCGAAAAAGTGGGATTATATTGGCACTTTGTAGATTTAGTTTGGGTGTTTGTATTCACATTCTTCTATTTGATTTAATTTTTAGCAATTACACATAACTTATTCTAATAAATAATATGGAACATACAGAACATTTAGAGCATACAGAGTCTCCAGCTGATATTAAAAAACAAATTTGGAGAACATTTTGGATTTTATCATTTCTCACTGTTATTGATATCGTATTGTATTTCGCATTACTTTCCTATCACTCCATGTGGAAAAATACATTATTCATCCTATTAGGCGTTGTTAAAGCTTTTTATATCGTTGCCGTTTTTATGCATATGAAATTTGAGCGCAAGGCTTTGGCAGGTATAATTATACTTCCTTTTATGCTAGTGTTAGTCCTTATTTGGCTTGTGCTTATTGAAGGAGGCTATACTTTTGATTTGAGATAAAAATATAGTGAAAAAATCATTCTACATAGCAGCGGGGGTTATTTTAATCCCCGTTTTAGTTTATTTTCTTTTAAAAGCTGGAAACACTAGTTTTAAAAGACTTCCATATTTAGGCGAGAGAATTGCCCCTGACGGTATCAACCAAATGGATACGATTTATTATTCTATTCCTGATTTTGAGGTCACAGATCAAAGAGGTAAAAAATTAAACCATGCAAGTTTTCAAAACAAAATATTTGTGGCTAATTTCTTCTTTGCTTCTTGTCAGGAGGTTTGCCCTGCCATGAACAAAAAGTTGGCAGTTGTTTATGATAAATTTAAAGAATTTTCTGAAATTGAGTTTGTTTCATTCACAGTTGATCCTGAAAATGATAGTACTTCGGTATTATTTGAATATTCAAAAAAATATAATGCAGACCCAAAGATTTGGCATTTTGTAAATACTAATTTAGATGCGACTAGTAAAATAGGGCAAGGATTTTTATTGCCAATTTCAAAAGAGGATAAAACAATTGACCATAGTCAGCAGTTAATTTTAATAGACAAAGAAAAACATATTAGAGGCGTTTACAATAGTTTCGATGAAGAAGATATGAAACGCTTAAATGACGAATTAAAAGTATTATTATATGAGTACCACCAACCTGGAAAGTAAAGATAAATTAGTTCTAAAAGTTGTTATTGGTTTATCCCTTTTTGTTTTTTTTACAGTAGTAGTTCTAAATAAACAAATTTTACCAAAACCGAGTGCAATCCCATCATGGACTTATATACTACCTATGATAAATGCTATTATTAATGGCACGTGTAGCATTCTTTTATTGGTCTCATTATATTTTATTAAAAGAAGAAATATTGAGATACACAAACAAATTAACCTAATTGCCTTTGTGCTTTCTAGTTTATTTTTGGTATGTTATATCTTATACCATTGGTTATCTAAAGAAACTGTATACGGAGATATGGACCACGATGGTTTATTGAGTGAAGCTGAATCACTAGCCGTTGCTTCATCCAAGTCTATTTACTATTTCATTCTTATTTCACATATTGTTTTAGCAGCTATAGTTCTACCCTTGGTGTTATTATCATTTTATAGCGGTTTGCAACTTGATGTAGATAAGCACAAAAAATTAGTTCGTTATTCTTTTCCAATATGGCTCTATGTTACCATTACTGGTGTAGTGGTTTATTTCATGATTAGTCCATTTTACCCGCTACAATAATCAGTATTTTGTAACGATTTATTGGTAGCAATTTTGCTTAAGGCTTTTGTATATTTGTGATTCATTTAATGAAAAAAGCAAAATTACTTCATTCAAAACCGATTAAGTGGCTATTTAGAGTGACCCAAAAGATGGGTTTCCCTGGCAACAAAAACTTAAGCATGTATGCCGTAATGGAGTTTTTTGTTAGAACCGTTTCAAAAAAAGATCTTCAGATGAGAAGCTCTGCGCTATCCTTCACCTTTTTTTTAGCATTGTTTCCATCAGCTATTTTCTTTTTTACTTTAATTGCCTATTTGCCGGTAAAACAAGATCATGCTAAGATATTGTTTTTTATATCTGAAATGATGCCTAAAAGTGCTTATGAAACCATTAGTGAAACTCTTGAGGATATTCTAAAAACACAGAGAAGAGGATTACTTTCAATAGGTTTTTTTTCAGCATTATACTTTTCTACCAATGGCTTTCATTCATTAATGAATTCGCTCAATAAATACAGTGGAACCGAAGAGAACAGACCTTTCTGGAAACAAAGACTTGTGGCTTTTGGTTTAACTTTTTTTGCTTCGGTTTTAATTCTACTTTCTGTTTTGATGATAACAATAGGTAATATCACCATAAAGTGGCTTAGCAAAAATCATTGGTTGCCTAATGGTGGCTCAGCCTTTGCTTTAAACACACTTAATTATTTGATTGTGGCACTCATCTGTTTTGCAATTGTTGGTGCTATATATTACTATGCCCCAGCAAAGCATCGCATGTGGAAGTTCTTTTCAGCGGGAGCAATATTTGCATGTATTAGCATTTTGGTCACTACAACTGGTTTTTCATACTATGTTAATTATTTCAATACCTACAACAAAGTATATGGTTCGATAGGTGTCCTAATTGTTATCATGATGCTTATCTACATCAATATGTATATTTTGCTTTTAGGTTATGAATTGAATGTTGCCATTGATTTGGCCACCAAGCAGGAGAATAAAAACATAGCTCGTAGGCAAAGACAAAATAAAATAATATTCCTCGATATACCCCATGACGAATCAAACAATAATTAGAAACTTTTATTACAAACGCTTGTTTATTTGTTAAAGTTATGAGAAGAAAAGTTAGAGTAGGTGGTGTGCCAGAGCATTTCAACTTAGCTTGGCACTTGGCTATAGAAGAAGGTAGTTTTGCTAGGTGCGGAATTGATATTGAATGGGTAAATGTGCCAGGAGGAACTGGGGCGATGTGTCAGATGTTACGCAATGGTGATATTGATATGGCCATAGCCTTGACAGAAGGTGTTATTTCCGATATAATTCATGGTAATCCTAGTAAGATTGTACAGTTTTTTGTAAATTCTCCTTTGAGATGGGGTATCTATACAGGTGCTAAAAATGAATTGCAAAATCTTGATAACATTCAAGGTAAAAAATATGCGATTAGCCGGTTTAAATCCGGATCGCATTTGATGGCTTATGTTAATGCTGCTCGTTTGGCTATAAAAATTATTGAAGATGATTTTGTTATCATTGGAAATTTGGAAGGTGCACGAAAAGCCTTGGCAAGCCAGCAAGCTGATTTATTTTTGTGGGAAAAATTTACAACCAAACCATTTGTTGATAGTGGTGAGTTTAAATTTCTTGGTGAATGTAGAACCCCTTGGCCTTGTTTTGTGGTGGCTGCCACTGATGAATTTATAAATAACCAAAACGAATCCTTACATGAAGTATTAGATATCATCAATCAGTCTTGCCATGATTTGAAAAGTAATCAAGAAGCGGTTGATTTAATTGCTTGGAGATACCAAATAAAATTGGCTGATGCGATGCAATGGTTTTCAGAACTTGAGTATGCTGCAAGGCCTAAGATCAGTGAAGCCCATATGAATGATATATTAGCTAAACTTAAACAGTTTAGTATAATTGATAGTATTCCGGAAATAGAAGAAATTTGCTACTCTGCCAATGTTGAGGTGTTTAATTAGGCAATAAAAGTTGAATAACTGCCGTCATACTGCAATTAGCTTCAAATTCAATCTAATTCCTATTAAGTTTATTCAGACCCAAAAACTACTTCATCAAACGAAGCAATAGCATTTCAAGTAAGACAAAGGCCAACGCTGCAAAAAGAGCATATTTCCAATACGAAGTACCATACTCATCCAATTTAATTTTTTTCTTCATGGTGCTTATATCTTCTTTGATAATTTCAGCAGAAGGGATGATACTTTCTAATTCGCTATTTGTGAAGTTACCCATATACGATTCCACTCTATTATAGTTGAATGACATCGCAGCAAGCATTTTGGATTTATCTACTTTAATTTGATATGAGCCAGCTTCTTTTATTTGATCATCAACAAAAATGGTTTTATCATCTTGGTTGTTTTTTATATCGGCAACCATTTCAAATTTATCTTTGCTGATATAGCCAATTTTATCCTCACTTTCCGTCTTGAATTTTACTAACTTATCTTTGCCAATAGTATAATATAATTCAGGTGCTATTTGCTTTCCTAAGGCAATTTTTAGAATAAAAGGAACAAAGAAGGCATGTTTTTGAAATGAGCTAAAATCATCACCAAATGGCGAAGCAGCATAAAATATTTTTCCCTTTCCTACATTCGATTTAAAAATAAATGGTGCACCATTGTTCAATGAGAATATTTCTGAACCCCTTGTGCTTGAAGAAATATTCAAAGGATAATAGGCAAACAAACTGGGAGCATCCATGTTTTGCGGAAGTTTATTGAAGACACCTTTAAACAAATCATCTTGTGTATTTATCTTATCAATCTTTAATTCTTGCTTGGTTAACTCTGTATATTGAATGTTTGATAAACCAGATGATAGTGCGTTTAAACCTTGGATTTGAGAACTGTTTGATGGAGGTATAATGAGTAAATAGCCTCCATTCAATACGTGTTTTTTTAGTTCTTCTATAAAGCCTGATGAAATATTTTCAGGTTCATTAAGGATGATAAGTTGCTTGTTTTTAAATGAAGAAAAGTCGAGTTGTTTAATATTTTGTGTGCTGCTTTGGTAATAGCCATCCACCTTCAATACTTGTTCTAAATATACATTTTCTTTTTTATCATTTATAATTAATACTTCTGCATTGTAGCTTGGTGAAATGGTAAAATACAGTTTGTCGTCAAAAGTGATAGGGTTATCAATGATACTTAACTCGGCATTTTGAAATGCCTCAGTGCCACATGTAAATGTAAGGTCTATATCTATATAAGAATGACTCTCACAAGTAAAATTTTGTAAGCCTTTTTGTACTTTATTTATGGATAATACCAAAGGTAGATTTTCAGATTTTTCATCGCTTTCATTTCTTAGTCTAACCTTTATTGTAACTGGTGAATTCGGTTTTACCAACGGTGTTAAAAGCCAAGCTGAATCAATGAAAAGGTTTTGTTGTTTTTCTGATTCAATGGGTATGAATTTTACTAATAAGTTTGAATCCAATTCGTTATTACTAGCATTCAATTGTTTCTGCTGAAAATCACTGATGATATATGAGATTCGCTCGGTGTTATTCTGACTTAAAGCTTGTGATTGACGGGATAAAATTTGACTTAAGTTTTTGCTTGAAGCGCTTAGTTTTATTTCATCAAGCATGTTTAGAAAATCTTGTTTATTCACCAATCTTTGGTGTTTGCCTTCAAAATCGTTGCTTAGCAATTGAAATTGACAATCGCTTTTATATACATCTACTATTTGACGGGCTTTATTTTTGGCAGTTTCAAGCAGTTCGCCATCCTTGCCCATAGCACTCATGCTAAAACTATTGTCTACAAATATGCTTACTGTTTTATCTTTTTGAATGCTTTTATTTTTTTGATATGGAAGATAGGGTTGTGCAAATGAAATCACTAAAAAGGATATGGCCAAAATCCTGCATAGTAATACCAACCAGTTTTTTATGTTCTGTTGTTTTTGGTTTTTCTCAATTACTTGTTTTAAGAAACGAATGTCGCTAAATACTATTTTTTTATACCTTCTGAAATTAAACAGATGGATAATGATAGGTATGGATATGGCAAATAAGGCAAATAAAAATCCAGGATAAACAAATTGCATAACACAATAATAAGCTTCTAAAGTCTTTGCTTCCAAATTTCGTTTATAAATTTAAGAAAGAAAAGGTTTGTAGTGGTTTTATATTTACAGATGCACTGATAAAATGGCTTATCAGCTAAGCAAATTTAATTCAAAAGAGATTTGTAAGCCTCAATAAAATTACAAGCCGTTGCAAACGGACAAAATTCATTGCTGTTCAAAGGTTATCTTTTTAAATCTAATCTTAGTTTGGAGCAGTTTAACAAATTTCCTTTTGCATCTAGCGTTCTACTTTTGCGATCTAGCGAAAGTCTGGAGTCATCTAGCGTTTGTTTGATGCCATCTGAAGGAAGTAAAATGCAATCTTGTCAGTTGCTGCCCTCATCTGAAGAAATGCAAATGCAATCTTTTTGTTTTCTTTTCCAATCTAGGCCTTATTTTACTTAGAAAATGGCAAATAGGGCAGATAAAAATCCCGGATAAACAAAATGCATAACACAATAATATGCTACTAAAGTCTATGCTTCCAAATTTCGTTCATAAATTTTATGTAGTGAAGGCTTTGAGGCAGTTTTTATTATTAGTGATGGAGCGAAGGCAAGATCTTAAAAACAGCCAGAGGCTATTCAATAATTTCACTAGTGGAACTAAAGCGACTGCGAGAGCAAAAAAAATTTTAGAAACAATTGTTTTCATCATATTTCAGTCTAATTGTTTTAAATTTTTGAAAACGTTTTAAAATCTCAGCCCAAAATTCATATTAATATCAATAATTGCTCCTGGGCCGGTTAAATAATATAAACCTCCAAGACCAGTGCAGCTCGTGCAAATATCATGTTTTCCAATAATATCAGGAGAGTACTTTAAACCATATTTAATATCAAATGAATATCTATGCGACTTAGTTAAATAAAATATATTACCAACACCCAAACCAAATAAACCATAGAAGCCTACAGATGTAAATGTGTTTCCTATCCCTAGTTTAACATAGGGAAAATACTCACTATTTTTAGAATTGGTAATATATCTTCTCAATTCTAAATATCCATGTTGTCCTGGATAAAATCCATAAAATGTCGTATAATTAATCAACATTGCATATTTCTGATTAAAGCGTTGCTCAACTGTCGCTCTAAATTTAGTAGCCAAATCCAATGGTTGATTAATGTAAAAACGATAAGATTTTTTTTGATTAAGCTCAACATTCTGAGCTTCTGTATTAAAACTTGAAACCGAAAAAAATAATAATATTAGGATCATTGTTTTATTCGCCTGATTTAATAATTGTATTTGCATGATTGAATTATTTGTGTGACAAATTTTAATCTTTTTAGGTTATGCAAATAATCACTGAATACTTAATATTATTATCACATTTGCATGATATGCAAATCCATCGTCAATAATTATATCGTGCAATTTTTTATTTGCATTAAATGCAAAACTTTATTTACTCTTGCAATAATTGCAAAAAATGAAAATTCTATAGCTTATGGAAGACAATGCAAAAGCCATTCAATTGGCATTTATAGATAAAATAAAAAATAGCATTAAAAATGGGAAAGGTGTAGTCGATGAATTGGCTGATTTATTAAGCCTGAGTAATGATAGCGCCTATAGAAGAATGAGGGGAGAAATACCATTGAATGTTCATGAAATTGATAAAATGGTGAAACATTTTAAAGTTTCATTTGATATGAATATGCAAGGATCAATGGACATGTTGGTTAACTTCTCCTACCTAAAAGTAGCGGGCGATAAGCAAAATTTTACCCAATGGCTTAACACCCTTTTACAACATGTAATCAACATCGCAAAAGATGATAAAAGCCATATTATTTATGCAGCCGATGATGTGCCTATATGGCACCATTTTGCTAATGAAGAATTCGCTTGCTTCAAACTATTTTATTGGTTGAAATGCATCGTAAACCATCAAGATTTTGCGAATAAGAAATTTGATGCGAGTTTGATTGATGAAAGCATGTTGGATGCTACCAAACAAATGCTTTATTACTACAACCAAACTTCTTCCGTTGAAATATGGAGTGAAGACACTATGAATAGTACCCTTAAACAAATTGAATATTTTTGGGAGAATGATTTTTTTATAGATAAAGATCAAGCCATCAAAATGTGCCTTCACGTTGAATCGATCCTACAAAACCTAAAAAAACAAGCACAACATAGCAGTAAAAAACTTGACGACAAGCAAAACTTTACTTTATTCAAAAGCGAGGTGATGATCGGAAACAATAGCATCATTGTACAAATGTCAAACTCCAAAATGGCTTTTGTTAGTAATAACACTTTTAATATGATGAATACTAGCAACCCTGCTTTTGTGAATGAAAATGAGAATTGGATAAAAAATTTAATGCAAAAATCCATTCAAATTAGTGGTCAGAGCGAAAAGCAACGCAACCAGTTTTTCAAAATATTGTTTGATAAAATAGATGCCCTAAAGACAAAAATAAACCAATAGTAGAGGAGTTAGGGAATAGGGATAATGGTTAAGTTAAGTGGTAAAAAAACCTTTCAACTGTCAACTATCAACCATCAACTACACCACAATATTTACAATCTTACCTTTAACAAATATAACCTTTTTAGGTGTTTTGCCTTCTAACCATTTTTGAACGGTTTCGTTGGCAAGCACTGTGGCTTCAACATCTGCAGGATTAGCATCCAAAGCAAATTCAATGTTTTCGCGGTGTTTACCATTGATTGAAATAGGATAACTAAACGAACTCTCAACCAAATATTCAGGATTGAAGAATGGGAATTCTGCTGTAACAATACTTCTTGAATTTCCCAAAGCATTTTGCCACAATTCTTCGGAAATATGAGGTGCATAAGGTGAAAGACAAACCAATAAATCTGAAAGAATGGCTCTCTTATTACATTTCAAATCGCTCAATTCATTTACACATATCATAAACGCAGGAACAGAAGTATTGAATGAAAAATTCTCAATGTCCTCTCCAACTTTCTTAATCAATTTATGAAGTGCTTTCAGTTCTTGTTTGCTTGGTTCTTCGTTGCCAACTAACAATGCATTATCATTGTAGAACAATCGCCAAAGTTTTTTCAAGAAACGGTGAACACCTTCTATGCCTTGCGTGCTCCAAGGTTTGCTTTGTTCCAATGGACCCAAAAACATTTCATACAAACGCAAAGTATCAGCACCATAATCTTCAATGATGTCATCTGGAGTAACCACGTTATATTTTGACTTGGACATTTTTTCGACCAAAGTTCCACAAATAAACTCATCCTCTTTATTCAACCTAAACTTATAGTCAGAATAAACAGGACGCCATTTCAAAAACTCCTCGATATTCAATTTCCCCTGTTTGTCAACTAATGAAATTTCGACATTAACTGAGTAGTAATTTTCATATTGATTAAGATCTGTTGCTATATCATTCGATATGAATTCTTTGCTAACTTTATCAATTATTGCTGTTTGCGAAATTCCTGTAATCATCCCCTGATTGATCAATTTTTTTGTAGGTTCTTTTACAGATATCAATCCCATATCATACAAGAACTTT
>Ga0214921_10002882_pt1 | contig 27189 bp, 23 predicted proteins | sample LL1505_MetaG_FD_177992 | JGI IMG/M metagenome (GOLD analysis project Ga0214921, IMG submission 177992) | Freshwater microbial communities from Lake Lanier, Atlanta, Georgia, United States - LL-1505 | ecosystem: Environmental > Aquatic > Freshwater > Lake | place: USA: Georgia | collected... | reverse complement strand
GTAATTAAATCATCACGGTCTAGACAATCTGTATTTAAACAGTGTGGGCAGCTATCGACGTCGACCGTGAATTTCTTGGATACATCTTCCTCCCAGCTTTCAAAGGATTCAAGTTCTTTGATAGGTGTGAGGTTATTACGAAGTTTAAATAGTGATTCCATATTTGCTACCCTGATTGTGTCGGAAACAAACTTTTCAAATTTTGAACACACTGATTATAGTTATTATAAAATCACTTATAGATTCATTTAGAGATATAAAAGACTTCTTTAGAATATTATAAAATAATCTATCCTAAATAGGGAAATGAGTAATACTGTTCCACAACAGGGTTCTGAAACAAGAACAACAATCCTTCCGAGTATGATACCTTCTGGTATTGGTTTTTTTGGATCTCCGTATAAACCGGCTGACGCCATGCTTACCCCGCCACAAATTGGTGTAGAGGTAGGTAGTTCTATGGGATCAGTTATTAATGCAGTAAAGGGTGTTGGATTCTATTCAGATCAAATTGGATTTGGAGCTCCATCAACTGCTTTAACAAATGGTATGCCTTTAAAGCCTCTTGGTGTTAACTATTTTATAAAAACGGGAGTTAAATGTTCAAATGGAGCGGATATGTGGCAATATATGAAAGGAATATCAGAAGGAAATGCATTAGGTGAAAAAACTAAAAGAGTTATGGCGGAAATGGGTTTACCTCCTCTAAAAGGATTAGCACCAGGAATGATTGAAGACGCAGAAAACGCATTAAATCCTGCCCCATTAATGAGTGCATTATTTGGCTCTGGATATCCTCAATGTAAACAAGTAACATTACAGGTTGGTGACTCATATGGTAGAATCACAGATCCTGATACAGGAGAGAATTGGATAGGTGATCAAGATGGAGTTGCCCGAAGTGGTAATGGATATGTACAAACTAGATGGGTTCAAGATACAGATCGCTCAGGAAATCCTGTTAATCTTAACAGAGATCAGTGGGTTTCACAAGCTAAAACATTTAATCCAGATGGAACCCCCATTAAAAAAGAAGGTTTTGAGAATATGTTAACACACCCTTCTACTATTATTGTAGTGGGACTATTATGTATATTAGCACTTGGACTAGTCAAGAAATAAGACTATATCTAAACTTTATATCTATTATAATAGATGGCCGCATTACCGCCACATATGGTATTTTCATATTGGATATTACTATGGTTTATTCTATATTATTTAAAATTAACATCATTTAGTCCAAAATTTGCCATAACACTGGGAATATTAGAGAATATAGTACTATTTATTTTTATGCTGATATGGGGAACAAGTAAAAGAACTATAATTTGGTTTGTAATTATAAATACTTTAATAAAAATTCTGCCATTTTATTATTTAAGAAATGAGTCCTATAATTTAAAGGATATATATTTCACATTTGGCCTATTTTTAGTATTTATTGTATGGCTTTATATAAATAAACAGAGTCTAATAGGAAATGCCAAATTAATGTATGATTCATTCATATATGGAAAGGATAATACACCATTTATGGCATTATTAAATAAAATAGAACATAATTTTAAAATATATGAAGTTATTTAACCGCTTTAAATGCGTAAAACGCACTAACACCGCCAAGTAGCTGTGCGAATACATATTTAAATAGATCTATAGGAGTTATGGAGCCATTCATGTACATTGCCAGAGATACAGCCGGATTTATATGTCCTCCACTTATAGAGCCTACTAATAAGACAACTAGTGCTAGAGCTCCACCAATAACTAGAGGATTACCACCACTGGCAAATATACTAAGAATTAGAAAGAATGTGCCAATATATTCAGCAGCATAGGAGACAAAAGAGACTTTCATTTCTATATAGTATAATGAAAAATATTATATTTTTGTTATACTTATTTGTTATAAATATTTATTTAGATATAGTATTATTACAGATCAGTTTCTGCTGTGTAATAAGCCGAGAACTCAAATTCATTGTTTCAAGTTCTTGTAGTAATAGCTTAGTCGCATATGGAATATTAATATGACTAAACTCAGTTGTATTTCCACAACCGCGACATGCCCAGATTGACTGCTCGGGATTCGCAATGGCCAAAAGCCCGCAGTTTTTACAAGAGTAGCATGAGAACATATCAGAACATTCCATTAGACGCTCCTTTGTAAACTCAGCCATACCATGTGCTACTACGCAATCACGCTCCATCTCTCCAAAGCGCAATCCACCATCTCTTGCTCTTCCCTCGGCCGGTTGCCGAGTAAGCATAACTAGCGGTCCTGACGCACGACTATGCTGTTTATCCGCAGCACAATGGCGCAATCTCTGATAATAACACGGTCCAATGAATATACTAGTCTCCATCATACGTCCAGTATATCCATTGTACATAATCTCATTTCCGTGTGGCTCCATGCCATATTTATCGCGTAGAATAGTGGCCAGGTCCTCTACCGTTGTGGCATTGAAAGGAGATCCATCTCCCAGACATCCCGTCATACATCCAATTTTACTTAGGAGTGTTTCCATAAGTTGTGCGATAGTCATGCGTGAAGGAATACAATGGGGATTGATAATAATATCTGGAACAATGCCAGACGCAGTTTGGGGCATATCTTCGGGATTAAGAATCATACCCATAGTACCCTTCTGTCCATGTCTGCTGCTAAATTTATCCCCAATCTCAGGAATGCGGTCCTTCCGCACACGAATCTTTACAAATGAATATCCCTCACCATTTCTATTTTTGTATACTTTATCAACATACCCACTCTCATTATTGCGCGGCATCTTTGATACATCTCGCTGTTTCTTAGCACCTGCTGGAAGAACCGCCCCAGTAGCCACACGTAATGGAACTACTTTACCAATTAGAACATCATCTGGCGTGACAAATTGATCCTTGGGGACAAATCCATCTTCGGCCAGTTTCTCATAATGTGCGTTCTTCATATGCTTAGTTTCAACCGAGTCAGGATTACAGAACTTCTCCTCTTCTCCACTACTTTGATTCTTGCGTTCTTCATCCTTGTAGGTACGATAGAAGATTGAGCGATAGCGACCACGATCTAGAGAGCCGCGATTAATCATATTAGAATCTTCCTGATTGTAGCCAGTATATGTCATAATTGCGACAACAATATTTTGGCCTGCTGGAAGACTTTGTGCGCCATAGAACTTGCTCATATAGGGCGAAACCATCGGAATTTCAGGATAGCAGAGAATATGACTCATTGCGTCAAAGCGCTCACGAAAATTGAGAGAATATATACCCATTGCTTGCTTACCCATAGCACACTGGTACGCATTTCGTGGCGATTGATTGTGATCAGGAAAAGGAATACCACTGGCAGCCGTGCCAAAGATAACCGATGGATGAATTTCACAGTGAGTATATGAAGGATCCTTTACACATGCTTCATAATCCATGGCGATATACGCGCCCTCTGACTCGCCCGCATCAAGATATTCAAACAAGTGCTTCTCAGTAGGTGTCTCCCAAAAGAGTAGTTGATTCCACTCTTTGATATCAAGAACTTGTTTTTTTAGTGTTCCAGTTTTGTCAGCCGCAATTTCACGAATTGCGGGAGCATAGTATACAGGCCTAATAACACGACCAGCTTCTGTAGTAAGCCAAAGCTCTTTATAGGCATTTTTCCAAATAATACCAGTATGAATATGAATTTTACCAGAGCGCTTGGCATTACGCAATGCATTAACAACTTCGACTGCATCATCATTTGGTAGAATACCAATCCAGGATCCGTTCAGGAAAACTCGTGTATTGTCGTGTTTTTGCTGAATTGAGGTATTGCGTAGTGGAATAAGCTTATCCAGATTTTGAATAAATGCATAAACCGTAACAGGTGAGCCAAAGATACTTATCGCAGTAGTAGATGCCATGTTTTTAATTACACCTACACCATGACCTTCTGGAGTTTCACAGGGGCATATATATCCAAACTGGCTATTATGTTGCTTGCGGGGTGCGATTAACTTGCCTGTTTTCTCAATCGGCGTTGAAATTCTGCGCAAATGCGAAATCGCAGAAGTATAATTTAGGCGATTAAGTACCTGAGACACGCCAATTTTTGAAGGGCCACCGATTTTACCACTGCCAAAGCTACCTGTAGCAAGGGATGATTTTAAGCATACATCCAGAATAGTAGATTTAATAATTTTATTGATATTATTGATATTGACAATTTCAGTCCAATTCCCAGTTGCCTTCCATGATCCACCATGAATTTCTTTAGAAAGCGCAGCCTTCATGTCTTTAACCATGCGATTGTTATAAGTTTTGCGGAAAAGATCTGCGAGCAAGAAGCCAGGAATATCAACACGCTTATTTGGATAACCATCTCGGTCATCAGTTGGAAGACGCTTTGAAGATGTCCATAGTACTTTTCGTGTCATATGCGCCAGGAAACATGCTTTTTCATAATTCATATCGCTCCCACCAATATGAGGGAAGAGTTCCTCACTAAGACTATCATGAACAGTGCTTTGCTTTTGAGACTTGATTGACCATGTATTAGTATGCTCTGCGAGCCACAGAAGAGCCTGCTCCTGAGTTGTAATTGAACTTCCTTCAAGAATAGATTCAGTAATAATGTGGTCATATGTCGGATCATTATCATATCCAACAATTAGTTCATAAATATCCTTATCTGCTAGTATCCCGAGAGCTCGGAAAAGAATAATGATCGGAATATCCGTCTTGATTCGGGGTACAGTAGCGCGAAGCATAGTAATGAGCTGATTTTTAGGATGATAAACGATTTTGACAGTATTTGATTTCGGCACCTGGTCATTATCAGGTCCAATACATTTGATTTCAACGACCTCCATTTCTTTGGCATTACCACGTCCATTACGGAAAACGAATGGGCGATTTTCAGACATGCGCTCCATAGAGATCATAGCACGCTCTCCACCTTGAATAATGAAGTAACCACCGAGATCCTCTGGACATTCACCCAACTTGGAAGGGTGAACATGTTTTTGATCATGTAGAAGGCAGTATTTTGAACCAACCATAACTGGTACTTTACCAAGATGAACATTAGGAAAGATGCGAACATTTGATTCGCGAATGCTATTCCGTGTATGATCAATAAAACTTGTTGTAACTTTTACATCAACATTCAGAGGCGCCGCATAGGTAAGATTACGTAGACGTGCGTCATTTGGCATCATTGGATGAATCGCGCCATTATTTTCAAAGATTGTTGGCTTACGAATTGAAATCTTTTCAAACTCAATTGTAACTTCATATTCATGTTTTACTTTCTTGTCTCCAGTAATACTTCCATCTGCGGTAGTACCCATAAGAGCATTGGCTGCGCTCGTTGAGAGGCCTGTAGCAGTAGCGAGGGCAGATCGCGGTCCTGCCAGGGGTATTTCCGGTGAACCGTAAGAAGTGATGGGATTTGCCATATGAATAACCTCTGGAATGTCTACTTCCATAAATTGGTTAAATGACTCAATCTGATGACTAATAATTTGTTTTCCATCAGATTGTGTGATAAATGTTTCTAGAATATGACGATGGCTTGGAATAGTATCATTTATAGTGGACATTTTTGTACACTAAAAACTTTTAATCAAAGTCAAAATCAATTTTTTAAGAGTTATGGATATAATTTTTTATATATTATATTTTTATACTTGTATAAGTCTCCTTCATCTATACTACAAAATTAAGTTCTTACTTATAAATAATAAGGCATGTCTGAAACTAAGACAGTTACAATTTCTGGTTCGGCCGCCGCCGAAATGTCAGGTGGTAAGAAAAAACGCACTTATACAAAGAAGCAAGCAGGCGGAGATATAAATGCTGTTAAGGGAGTTGAATCTACATCATCGATTGCGTTAAGTGCTGCCTCACCTAATTCAAATACATGGCTTAAACCTATTACTAATCCTGCTCCTCCTCATATACATCCAGTCCCGTCATATACACCAAACATATCAAATATATCAGCCCTTAAAGCAGATACAGTACAACAAGGTGGTGCTACTAAACACATACGAGTTGAACTTAAGAAGAAATCTGATACGAAAAAAGTACATCTTAATCCTAAGAAGCCCGAAGTACTTAAGCATACTTCAAAGAAACATCAAACAAAGAAATCTCGTAAAATTACACTAGGAGTAGTAAGTCTTCATAAACGCATAACACATGCGAAAAAACTTCACAAAAAAGTAAAAGAGATGCCAATTGAGATCTTAAAAGAGAAATTAATTAAAGGTGGATTAATTAAAGCGAGTTCAAAAGCTCCTGAAAATGTTTTAAGACAAATTGCGGCTGATGCGGCGGTTGTTAAGAATAAGGCTTTATAGATATCTAATTCAGTCTAAACTAATAAATATTTAAAATATTTATTTGCGGACATCTGAATAGCATTCAAAATGCTATTCAGTCTAAAACCATATCTATATAGTAAATATATATGAATAAAGTTAAAAAAGACAATTTATATATAAAAGGGATTATTGAATCAGATAAACCCTTTTTTATTGGACGAATCGCAGGATGCGAATTAAAAGTGGCATATTTTTACCAAAAAGGGGATATATTAGATGTAGTTGATGAACTAAAAGAACTAGAAAATAATGCGGGGATTTATACAAAGAATAGTGACTCATTAGCTGAATATACATCTAGACTTATTCAATCCTATGATCATTGTACAGTTATCGCAGAGTGGCCGATATCAGGAAAGGTATTTACGCATACTGGTAGTGGCCAGGAATTTATTTCATCAAGGACTCCTCAAATCCCAAAAATAGACGCAAGAGCATTGGAGCCCTATTATTTTGAAGATAATTGGATGCCGGCTCTAAAAGGAAAAAGAATACTAATTGTTCATCCTTTCTCTAAAACATTTTCTAAACAAGTTCCAAATCTTAAAAAAGTATTTCCAGGAAAGCCATGGTTTGAAGACTGCGACCTACAATTTATTCAACCCCCACTTACCCTCGCAGGAAATCATGATGATAAGGACTGGCAAGAACATTTACAGCCATTTCTAGAATCATTAAGAGAGCTAAAAGATTTTGATATCGCATTAGTTGCCGCGGGAGGATATGGAATGTTGGTAAGTGATTTTATATTTAAGAGCCTAGGTAAGTCGGTAATGTATGTGGGGGGAGCATTACAAATATTTTTCGGAGTTATTGGAAAGAGATGGTTTGAGAATAAAGATATTTTAAAGATGGTAAATGATGATTGGATTCGGCCGCTAAGTGATGATAAACCGAGTAATTTTACGAGGGTTGAGAAGGGGTGTTACTGGTAACAAGGCAAGGCCTTACCCGATATAAAAGCTAAACATATAGTATAGAGTATAAGATGAAGTTTCTTTTGGTTCTATGCGGACTACTGTTTTCTGGTAATGTGCTAAGCAATGTGTTAGGTAATGCGGTAACAGCTAATGTGGTGGTACCAACAACTAACGTAACTGAGGTATTTGAGGATTGGAAAGTAAATAATAGCAAAAACTATGAATCTGATGTTGAACACATGTATCGCTTTTCTGTCTTCTCCGAAAATTACAATCATATTCAGTTCAAGAATTCTCTTAAGAGAAATCTAACCCTCGGACTAAACAAATTTGCCGATTTAACGAATGAGGAATTTAAGGCCGTTCACTTAAATGGATATTCTCCTAAATCGCGTACCAAGCTCCTCACTCACTCCCCGAAGGAAGAGGATCTAACAGCAGGTTTACCCACAGAAGTTGATTGGGTCGCGAAAGGTGCCGTTACGCCTGTTAAAAATCAAGGCCAGTGCGGTAGTTGCTGGGCCTTTTCTACAACGGGCTCCGTTGAGGGTGCGTGGTTCATTAAGACGGGCAAGTTAGTGTCGTTATCTGAGCAGCAATTAGTTGATTGCTCAGCGGCTGAAGGAAACCAGGGATGTAATGGAGGTATTATGGATAACGCCTTTCAGTATATTATTAAGAATGGTGGACTTTGTACCGAAGCCTCCTACGTATATAATGGTGTAACTGATAACAGCTGTTCTAAATGTACTGAAGCTGCTAAGATTAGTTCATTTGTAGATGTTACACCAAAGAGCACGCAGGCACTAATGGCGGCAGTAGCACAACAGCCAGTATCTGTGGCGGTGGAGGCTGATGGATCTGACTGGCAGTTTTATACAAGTGGTGTTTTAACAGACGCATGTGGAGTAAATCTGGATCATGGTGTTCTAGTGGTTGGATATGGAACGGATTCTAGTCAGGGAGATTACTGGAAGGTAAAGAACTCGTGGGGTCCAGACTGGGGAGATGCTGGTTTTATTCGCATTGGTCGTGGATCTAAATTTGACGCAAATGGCGAGTGTGGTATATTGATGGACCCGTCTTATCCAGTGGTATAAGCCTGCGACTATAAGCCTGCGACTATAAGCCTGCGACTATAAGCCTGCGATTAAAAAATTATGGCAGATCTAGATATAATATTACCACTACAATTCTTTCTGCCTATTGTAATTACTATATGGTGTAATTATCTTGTTGGTAATTTTAATGATCCAGTTCCAGGAATATTACATGTATTTATAATTATATTAACTTCAATATTTACTAATAATTTATTAAATATATAATATATTATTAGTAATTATAACTATTATTTTTCTTATACCTTCTTCTTTTTTTGTGTACGTCTTAACTTTTTCCCGCCCGATTTAATACTCATATTATTCACATTTTTTGCTAAACTATTGTTATTGTTATTTTTATTTGATAAAAGAGACTTTTTCATAGCAATCATATTTTCTACTACACATGAATCAACTCTCTTAAATCCATATTTGCCATAAATTTCTAAAAGTTTTTCAGTTCCTGGTGTTTCACGTTCAACCATTAAATAGTTTTCAGTAATTCCCTTTTCAATAGAGAAATTTTTAATGATATCAAATAAAACACTAGTAGGGCTAATATTACTACGACTATTGGTATTATTTACACGACATAAATCGCTAATCCATAATTGTTTTACACCTGCTTCACACCAATCCCAATACTGAAGGGCGCCAGTAGCTGAATCATCTGTATTATTATTTTTTACATAAATAAGAGCAGTATATTGCTTATTTGTAATATATTCTTTAACAATATCTTCAGTTATACCTAAACAATGTTTACCTTTTTGAATACGATTACCAAATAGTTTACCTTTTTGAATACGATTACCAAATAGTTCAATTAATTCATTTTTAATCTTTGGCACTTGATTGTGTGGATTGGGATAAATTGTATAAGTAAAAGTTTGGTCATTATATCCTAAAGTGCCTGAAATAATTTTTTTAAGACTAGAAATGGATCTATCAGGAGATTTTGCCGCGGCAAAAGATGCCATATCTATATAGTTTAAAGATTAAATATGTGTATTGATGTAATAATGGATTCATTATATCTTAAAGTATCAGAACAAGAGTTAAATACCATTAAAAATAATAATATTACAGAGAATAATACATATGTAGATTATAAATCCGTAGTGTGTATTAAACCATGGGGATATGAATTTTTAGTCTATGAAAGTAAAAAAATTGGCGCATGGTTTCTTAAAATAGTTAAAAATCAAGGAACATCATTACATACACACTTTAAAAAAGATACATTTATTATCGTGCTATCTGGTACTGCTAAACTAACATTAGTTGATAATGAAATAATTTCACTAGGTCCAATGAAGTCTGTTTTTATTCCAAAGAATAAGTTTCATGCATTATCATCATTTTCGGACGAAGTATTTTTACTTGAGATTGAAATTTTTAACAAAGATGCTTCATTTTCAAATAAGAATGACCTTTTAAGAATTGATGATACATATAAAAGAGAGCGGACTGGATATCAGTCATCTGTTACATTATCAAGAGACTTAGAAGAGTATGATTATTTTTATTTGGCGACGGGTTTAATAAAGCAAATAAATAATACTAAAATAAATGTTATAAAAGGTAATATACTTAGAGATGGATATAATCTCTTATTAGATGGTGAAATTTATGACAAGGGTAAATATTTGAAAGAAGGAAGTCTATTAGATTCTAAAGAGTCATATGATATAAATGGCGATTGTACAATATTAAATATTTCAAATGTGTACGCATTTGAGGATTCAAAACTAATATATTCACTAGAGCAATTAGATGTTGTAGTATCAGAGTTAAAAAGAAAAAATAGCAAAATTGTACTAACATCTGGTTGTTATGATATATTACATGTAGGTCATATTCATAATTTAAGGGAATCAAAAAAATTAGGAGATGTATTAATTGCGTGTCTAAGCTGTGATGAGCAGATTAAAAAATTAAAGGGTGATAGTCGCCCAATAAACAAGTATATTGATCGTATTAATCTATTTAAAACAATTAGTTATATTGATTATATTGTATTATATGATGAGGAAGATATTGCGAGGGAGGCAACATTAGGAAAGATTATGAAATGTGTAAATCCTTATTGTTGGGCGAAAGGTAGCGATTACACTATTGATAAAATTATGGAGAAACATCCTTATTTAAATAAGGTTGTTTTAATAGATAATATTAAAGACAAAAGTACAACTAATATAATTAATTCAATAGTAAATACTTAGACTAATTATATAACTTATATTAACTATATTTATCAACCTAAATAATAAACACTAATAATTAATATTATGACAATATTAATTACTGGTGCCTCTGGCCTTCTAGGAAGATCATTGGTAAATATCTGTGAAAAAAATAATATTAAATATATTGGTACATATAATTCAAGAAAAGTTCCAAATGCCATAAATATTAATTTTAATGATGAGACTGAAATTATAAATAAAATGGTAGAGAATGAAATAACTATTTGTATTAATTGTATTGTTCAACGACAAGTTGATATATGTGAAAATAATTGGGAAGAAACTAAAAGTGTTAATATTGATATGGTTGATAGATTGGCGAGAGTATGCGGTTCTTTGAATATTTATCTAATTCATATTTCAACTGATTATGTATTTGATGGAAAGCTTCCTCCATTTTATCCTGAAACGGATATAAATCCCCTACAAAATTATGGAATTTCAAAGTTAATATCTGAAAAAAGAGTAATAAATAACACAAAACAGTATACAATTATTCGTGTACCAGTTCTATATAGTGACAATATTGAAAATCTATCTGAGAATGCTGTAACAATAATAGGTAAAAAGGTATTAAACCAAATTGAAGAAACAAGTGAGGATGATTATTCTATAAGACGACCTGTATTTATTCCAGACTTTTGTGAATTTATTGTGTCTTTTATTACAAGTCCACGTTATGGTATTTTTCATTATTACAATTCATATGATAAAACAACTAAATATAAAACAGCGGTGCTAATAGGCTCTTATCTTCAAAAGAGTACAGATCATATACACCCATTATCAAGTCTAAGTAATATGGCAAGTCGGCCATATGATACTGAATTAAAGGATTCCAAATATGATGTAACTGAATTTAATAAAATTCAGTTAGAGGAAGGTTTAGCCAGATGTTTTGCTAAATGGAAGCATCCTAAAATTAGTAGATCAAGTATAGATAATAGTTTATTTTTAATGCTCGATTTAGATGGTACTATTTTAGACACAGATGGCGTTCATTATAAAGCTTATAATAAAGTGTTAAATATGTATAATAAACACATAACACGACAAGAGTTTGATGAGATAATTAACTATTCATCAATTGACTCTTTTATGAGAGAGCAGAATATTACTGATTATAAGAAATCCAAATTAAATTTTCTATTAGAAGAAAATATCATTAATTTTATGCCTGGTGCTGAAATGTTTTTAAATAACATTATTTCCAATAATATTAATTTTGTAATTGTAACTAACACATCATATGATGTGGTAAATCATTATAAAAAATGTTTGCCACTTTTATCAAGAGTTTGTTCCTGGATATGTAAAGAGGATTATACTAATCCAAAACCAAATAGTGAGTGTTATAAACTAGCAGTAGAGAGATACTATAAAAATGAAAAGTATAAGATTGGATTTGAGAATACAGTAAATGGTTTTAATGCGATAAAAAATGAGGTAGACTGTGTTTATTTTATTACAGCTAAGAATGCTGTAAACTATAATAAAATAAAAAAAGAGGATATATATTTAATTTCTAATTTTGAGGGATTATAGATATAAAGATGCCAAATATAGAGCATAGTAAAAACTAAATATTGCTTTAGGAATATTATTTTTAAAGCAGTGTGCGTTACCAAGCCAAACTGATATTGTTAAAATACTGATAATATCATCTTTTTTAAATAAGTTATCATTATTAACAATATTTATAGCAGGTAAAATAAGATTATCATCAACTATTTGAAGTGAATCAATTTCCATATTATCAAATATATCATAACCACTGAGTGCGAATTTAATTTTAGCAAAATCATATTCAGGTATTCCATATAGATCTAAATTACCAAAATATCCGCGTGGATCAATAAATACAAAGTCATCATTTGTAGGATTATATAATATATTATTAAATTGACAATCACCATGTATGATAGATATATTATAAGAGTTAACCAGAAGTTTACTCTCAAGATAATTAGATACTTTATTTTGTAATATATCTAATGTTTTGTCAAAAGACAAAAGTTCTATATTATTTACCTTTTTAATATGTGTATAGTTTTTAAGAATATCAATAATTTCTTGATATCTTTTATATACTTTAGTACAAGTTTCACTTAATATAATATTATCAAATTGTTCTTTAGTAATCAATTTTGTAGTGCTGATATGTAGTTTATTTAATTCAGACTTTATTTTTTCAAGAATTTCATGTTTCTTATCATCTGAAAAATTAGTAAAATATTTATATAGAGGAATATAATCAGATAAGTATTTCATTTTATAGTAGTCTTTTCCAAATTCATATATAGTTGGAATAGGCAAGGATATATTATTACTAAGTATGTATTTAAAAAATAATATCTCCTTGTGTATTTTAAAGTAACCATAATCTGTTTTTGATTTTTTAGTAATTATATTATTTTCTATAAATAAATCATTAAATTGAGAACCATATCCTATTCTTGATAATGTATACCCAATGTTATCTGAGACATACCCAAGGTTATCTCTAGTATAACATGCCATAGTCTAATTACTAAGAATATCTTTTAGTTTTAAATAGGCTTCATTATTATTATTAGCAATAAGTAATTTTGTTTTATTTGTAATTGATAAAGAAACTGATGTAAGATTATTATAATAAAGTAAGTTTATACTTATATGTATTGGAATATTTTTAGATGCTAGTGTAGATTTATTCCAATAATAAAAACAAGCTCCAATATCATAATGTATTGAATAATCACATTGTTCAATAATTTTCTGTATTTTACATAAATTCTCACATGTTATATCCTCTATACAATTAAATTTCTCTTCACAACTAATAATATTAGATAAATCTTTACCTTTATTATTAATATAGTTACGCATTATTTCAGTAAATTGAGGTATAATGAAAATATAATTTGAAAAGCTATTTGCTAAATTAATAATTAATCTATCATGATCTTCAGATGAAATTGTCTGAAAAGATTTAGGTAGATAATTATAATAAAAAATTATTTTTTGATTAGGATTACTATTAATTCTATAATTGTTCCAATTAGTAAATTGAGATATATCAGTATCAGGAATAATAGGTAATATATCATCAGAAAAGTCCTCAAAATTTATTTTAATCTGATGATTTAAATATATATATTCAAGCATTTTTTTAAAAGCTATAACATAATTTGGTAAATTACATTCTAAATGAGATAAATTAAAACTAGTAATATTTTCACAAAGACTAAGCGCATATACCCATATATTAATGACTAATATATCAGAACTAAAATAATAAAATTGGCTGCCATTTGGATATGGAATTTGTAGACTTATTGTTAGATTTGGTATATCTTTAAATATATATGAATTATACTTACAAAACATTGTAAATGTATGATCAGGATTATTTTTACATAAATTACGTATAATAGGTTGATTCAAAAAAAGGTCTCCATTATGATAATAATTAAATAGATGAATTATCATTTATTTAATAAATAATTAATTTCTTTAGATTGATAAATATGTAAATATGTTATTGAGTCTAAAGCCCAGTCGCGATATAATTATGAAGCATTATAAGCAGTGTGAGAAAATGTTCAAGGAATACATTGAGTTCTATAAAACATACACTCAAAAATATGGTCCAAAAACTGCCATATTTTTGATGGTCGGATCGTTCTATGAATTATATGACATTCAGAATACTGAGACAGGGGAAACTGAATGTAATGTTAAAGAGATTGTTGATTACTTAGGTATTCAACTTTCAAGTAAAAGGGGCGAACTCCCAGAGGGTCTAAAAAATGCTGAAGGACTCTTCGCAGGATTTCCAGACTATGTTATGCACAAATGGGCCGGTCGCTTAACATCTGCGGGCTGGACTGTTGTTATTGTTGACCAAATTAAAGATACGCGTGGAAAAGTAAAAGAGCGAAAAGTATCCCGTATTCTTTCACCGAGTACGCATATTGAGAATACTAGTTCAACTGATACACCTTATGTGGTAACACTATATTTTCAAAACACTACGCAATCAGAGGCGCCATCATTCGGGGCATCCGCTCTTGACCTAACAACGGGAACTACCATAACATATTCTGGAGTAGCAAATGGACGTGCTGATATTTGGACCGCAGATGACCTTGTACAAATGCTAAGTGTCTTTCAACCAAAGGAGCTTATTATTTACTGGCGCGCACAAAACACAACCGTAAAACCAGATGACATCTTTTTCCGCCGAATATTTGGAATTCAGCAGTCAATTCCTATTCACATATACCCAGTTGAAACAACGGGTTCATTTTCTAAAGAATTAGTACGTTCTGAATATCTTCAAAAAATTTATTCTATTAAATCAGTACTTCCCGCAAAAACATATTTAGGTTTACGCTCAGAATCCGAGGAATTATCCCTCATGTTTCTACTTCAATTTGTGGAGGAGCATTACCCCAGTATGCTAAAGTCCTTTCATCGTAATGAGCCGTGGATTCCTCAAGCACGTCTTATTTGTGGTAATCACGCTCTAACACAACTTCAAATGACAGGATCGGTACAAAAAGAAACAGTTATTGGTCTATTCGATAAATGTCTCACATCAATGGGTAAGCGTGCCATGCGTGATAGATTACTAAGTCCTTATTCAGAAGCAGATGAAATTCGCTCCCGTCTTAGTGAAGTAATAGAATATATGAGATGGTCTGATGAGACTAATAAAATATTAGAGCGTCAACTCCGTTTTATGTGCGATCTTCCTCGTCTTCACCGAAAAGTCCTATGTGGTCTTGTATTACCACAAGAAATTGCCGCACTTTTTCAAACCTACTCAGCGATTCAAATAATTATGTCAAAAGTTACAACAAATACATGTCTCAAGGAGCCCTTTAGTTTAGATGCGTGGCGTAATTATAATCAAGTATTTAATGCCAATTTTACTGAAGAAAAGGCATTCGCATCGTCTTCATCTTTAAGTGCTTTTAATATTCAAAAATATCCTGAAATTGGTAAAAAAGAGAAAGAAATTCAAGCAACTTTGGAAGGATTTTACACTCTGCGTAAAGAGATTGCTGTAGCAGGGGGCGTACAAGAAGACGCAATTCGTCTTGAGGAAAGAGAAAAAGAACCTTATGGGCTAAAGGGTTCAACTGTAACACTGGCACAACTTAAAAAACAATCTAAAAATATAAGCGGTGTAGCAGATGGTATCAAGATTTCTGAACTAAAATCGGGTGGTTGGATTGATTGTACAAGACTTCAACAATTAAATACTCAACTTTTGAAGTTGCGCGAAAGCTTGGAAAACTTGGTAAAAACTTATTTGGTTGACGCATGCTTAGAAATCTCAGAGGCAGGACAACAGATTTGGCCACTTATGGAAATGTGGGTATCACATATTGATTGTACACAGTGTATTGGCCGAGTATCCAAAGAAAAAGGATACTGCTGTCCTACAATTCAAGATAATGACCAAACTACAGGATCCTCGGTAGATATTAAAAATATCCGTCATCCACTAGTTGAAGCAACATCAAGTCGTATTTCATATGTGAAACATGATATCAAACTTGGCACTAATACTAATAGTACAAATAAGGGCTGGCTAGTATATGGTATGAACGCATCAGGCAAATCAACCCTAATGAAGGCAACAGGGCTGTGTGTATTATTAGCACAAGCTGGATGTTTTGTCCCTGCGAAGGAAATGACTCTAAAACCCTTCAAAGCAATTTACACGCGTATTTTAAATCAAGACAATCTTTTTGCGGGGCTATCATCATTCGCAGTGGAAATGTCTGAACTCCGTGATATTTTAAGAAACGCAGATAAACATACATTGGTGCTAGGCGATGAACTATGTGCGGGAACGGAGTCTATTTCAGCACAGGCCCTAGTGGCAAGTGGTATTCAGTGGTTATCAGCTCGTAATGCGAAGTTTATTTTTGCCACACACTTACATGGTCTACCAACTGTAATTGATATAAATACCTTAGGCGTTGAAGTATGGCATCTTCACGTGGAGTATGATCCAATTACAAAAAAACTGGTATATGACCGTTCTTTAAGATCAGGAAATGGTTCAACTCTGTATGGATTAGAAGTGGCACGTGCGATGGATTTACCATTTGAATTCATTGAAGAAGCATTGAAGAATCGTCGTAAAATCGAAGGGTCTACTACACAAGTAGAAGCGTCTTCTTCAAAGTGGAATGCCGATATTGTAAGGAAAGAATGTGAGGTATGCCATAAACTAATGACAAGTGATTTGGAGGTTCATCATATTAAGGAGAGAGCCACGGCCACTAGTCATGGAATATTAGAAGATGGGACACATATGAATGATAAGAGAAATCTAGTTGTTATTTGTCAAAAATGCCATGATGATGTTCATGCTGGTAAAATAGATATTGGAGAAGTGAAAATAACATCAGATGGACCTGAGCGTATAATTAAGGAAGAATCTAAAATAACCCATACAAAAAAGAGTAAGTGGTCTGAAGATGAACATGAAACAATAGTGAGTACTTTGCGTAAGTATTCAACATTATCTCTAAAGTCAATTGAAGCTCATTTAAGTTCTAAGCATGATATTCGGATTAGTGTATCAGTGCTAGGTAAAATGAGAAAGGAATTATAGGATTCAAATTATTAATAACGGCCTAACAGCGACTTAACGGCGACTTAACGGCGACTTAACGGCGACTTAACGGCGAAAGCCTGCGCCCTGTACAGTGCCACCACCAGGTTCTCTGGAGCTAGATTGGCCAGGGCCAGAAGCAAGAGTCATTAGATCTTTGGTAAATTCGGCATTACCAGATTCATCTTTCTGAAGTAGTTTCATAAGGTGTTTACGATATACAATATTCTCTTCAGATAATTGTTCAACTTGTTTCCGGAGAGAATCAAGATCTCGGCGAACTGTTACAATTTCCTGACGAACAGGATTGCCTATTTGATAGTTTAAGCCGCCGCCATAAAGAACAGATGTCATTTCTGGTGTATAACGAACTTTTAATTCAATATTTATAACGCACTAATAGATTATTTTTAGCTGATATTTATGATAAAAATCTTATCTTTATTTTATAAAATTTAGCTTTTTAGCTGATTAATTTTTTTAATCTAAAATTGTAAAATTTGATTAATAAAGCTTTCCATAGATTCCGTAGAGATGATTATCCCAATTCGCTGTATGAACTGTGGCAATATTCTTGCTGATAAATGGTTATTTTATCAAGAAAAGGTGAAGCAAATACGTGGTATAAGTAAACCAACGCCATTTTATATGGATGGGAAGTCTGTTCCGGATACTGCGGAGCTCAAAGTATTAAATGCATTAGGCTTAACAAGATATTGTTGCCGCAAACATATGCTTACGCATGTTGATTTAATTGATAAAATTTAGATATAATACAATCAAAATAATAGAAGGTAAATGAAAAAAAACAGTATAGAGTAAATGGAGTTCTTTATTCCAGGATTACTACTATTTTTAGTATCAATTCTTGTAACATTTCTAGTAATACCTAAATTTACACCGTTAATTGTATCAATATTATCAATTGTATTTTTATCTTATGGAGTGTATGATCATTATAAAATGTTTGCGTCTGAATATCGCCTAAGTACTTGGCAAGAGTCGTTAAAGATTTATGCTCCGGCCATAATGATTATTACCATACTCTTATATATTATTTATGCTATTTTAGCATTCTTTACAAGTGGTTCAGTACCAGTTCCACTAGCTCCGAGTATAACTGAAGCAAATCAATCCAGTGTAACAAATCAAATTGCTAAATCTCTTAATAAAGTCGCAAATGTTTTTACAGGTAACAATAATACAAATAATAGAAATGCTAAGAATGGAAGTTTATTAAATCAAGTTAGTAATACGCTAAATAATACAATGAATACAGTTACTAATTCTCTAGGATTAACTAACAATGCGAGAAGAAATAATAATAAACCCTCAAGAAGTTTTGTTGAAACATTTTAATGTGATTAATTAGGAATGGTTCGTAAAACCAGAAAACATGTTTCTCACAAAAAATCAAAGGGTATATACTCTATACCCGAATTACGGCGTTCATTTGAACATATTGAATCCTATGTTAATGGAAAAATAGCCAAGAGAGAATCAAAAGAAAAGCTTGTTAAAGATCTTCGTAAAGAATGGTCTAAAGTATTTTTTAAAGATCTTGATAAAAAATCAGCTGAATCTTTTGTTTCTGATAGACTTAGTAAAAAACATACACGTAGAACTCTGAAAGGAGGCGCTGCTCTAGCAGGTGCGCCCCTTGATTATACAACACGCCAAGGCATCTACTTAGCTCCAGGGCAAATTCCTGATCTTAGAGGTCATCTTCCACTTTCAGATGGTAGTAAATCAAGTTTTGGAAGTTTTGTCCCATACGTGGATAAGGGCTTCTGGAATCCTGAGCCAGGTCAATCATATGATCCAGTACCAGGACAAACACGTTTCCCAACATCTGTTCCCGCAGGAATGGGAAGCAATTTAGTTAGTCAAAAAGGTGGTAAAAGACAAGCTAGAAAAACAAGACGTCGTGGCGGTGGTTTGATCCAAAATATGGGTACAATATTATCACAAGCTTTTACGCATCCTGCGTCTCCTTCTGCTCCTCCTACCATATTTAAGGACGCGCAGGATATATGGTATGGAAAAAATGTTGGACCTTCTCCTGATCAGGTACAGCGTGGACTAGATTATAAATTAGGTTCTGTATATCCTAAACCAGTTTACATACCTAAATAAGTAATAAAATACTATAACATATTTATATGTATTTAAATATGTTATATTGTGTGTAAAGAAGAATAATATAATATGCTAGATAGACAATGGCACTTACAGGGGATGAATCTAGAGAACTATCCCGCCGTTTAATTGATTCTTATTTTCGCACAGTTCCATACCCTTATACACGTCATCATATTGACTCATTTGACCAATTTTTACAACAAGACTTGATAAGTATTATAAAATCGCAAAATCCAATTCTAATTCTTAAGGATCTCATAAATGAAAAGACAAATACCTATAAATATAAAGTTGAAATTTTTATTGGAGGAGAGGATGGAATGGCAATTGAAATAGGTACTCCGACAATCAGTCTTCAAAATACAGATGAAGTTCGTATTTTATTCCCTAATGAAGCACGACTAAGAAATCTAACATATGCCTCACAGGTTTATGCCGATATTATTGTTAAAATTGCTTATACTACGGCTACAGGACAAATCCTAGATTTATCACCACCTAAGGAAACATTTCATAAGTGGCCGCTTTTTAAAATCCCAATTATGCTTCATAGTCGCTATTGTATTCTTAATAGCAAGCCAAAAGAATTTCTAAGAGAAGTTGGTGAATGTCCTTTTGATAATGGTGGCTATTTCATTATTGATGGCGCAGAAAAAGTATTAATTACACGACAAGAACAGGCCTTTAACACGTTATATGTCACTCCACAGACAGACCCAAAAGTTTCAGTATATGCGTCAATATCATGTATGTCCGCAGAGACACGCCAAGTTAAGCGAATTGCCTTTGCACTCATGCGCCAAGTTGAAAAGGAAAACTTTAATACGCCTGCCACAATTCAGGTTTCCCTGCCATTTGTGAGAAAGACTATACCACTATTTGTACTTTTCCGAGCACTTGGATTTCAATCAGATGAAGAAATTCTTAAAATGATTTTCCCAGATTTTGAAAGCCCTGAGGCAAAACTTTTATTACCTAAACTACATCCCTCAATTATTGAAGGATTTCCCTTTCTTAATACCTATACAGCTATACAATACATAAAGACGTTAACAAAGGGTTTCAGTATAGCACATGTACTAGATATTATTAAAAACCAGCTATTTATTCATATGCCAAATGACTCATCCGCACAAGCACTATTCCTCGGTGACTGTGTAAGAAAAATTCTACGCGTATCTGAAGACTATGATAGCAAAACAGATCGCGATGATACTAGAAATCAGCGATGTCTAACAAGCGGCTTCTTAGTACAAGAGCTCTTTAATAATTCCTACAAACTATGGGTAAAGGCCACAGCTCTTGCGATTGATAAAGAGTATAACTACAATAAACAAGTGCTGTATAAAGATGAAAACTTCAAAAATATATTTCAAGCGGGAAATGATTCAAAGATATTTTTAATCGGTCTATTATCTGATATGATTATGAAGGGCTTTAAAGGTAAATGGGGGACGGGTCTAGGAGAGGAAAAAACAGGCGTTCTACAGTCAATGTCTCGTCTAAGTTACGTGGATTTTATGTCACATTGCCGCCGTGTAATTCTAGATTTTGATACTGGTATGAAGCTAACAGGACCGCGTAAATTACATCCGTCGCAATATGGCTACTTTTGTACTTCTGAGACGCCGACTGGTGCGTCAATTGGTATAACTAAGAATCTAAGTATTATGACTGCGATTTCTACTTCTTCACAGACGCATAAATTCTTTGATTGGCTCCGCAGTACAGGCCGTGTCTATAGAGCAGAGGATATTACAGAACAACAACGAATTACCTTTGTACCTGTTTATATAAACGGCGGTATGTTCGGTTTTACCGCCAAACCTTACCTTCTAACTGGAGTACTTAAAGCCCTTAAGAGAAGTGGATGCCTGCCATATTCGGTAAGTATATCCTTCTCAATTCGTGATAGAATAGTATATGTTTTCATGGATGCTGGGCGTCCGCTTCGTCCTCTTATATGGCTTTCTAAGGCGACTATTCCAATTGAAAAACTTAGGGCGTATCCTACATGGCGTGACTTAGTTCTAGGTAATTTAGAGGCCTGTAAACATGTTAATCTTGAATCAACTGAGTTTATTGATCCCTTAGCAGGAAAATCCAATAAATTGGAGGATTATCCAGATATATTAGCACCTCATACAGGCGCTATTGAATATGTGGATCCATATGAACAAAATGAAACATACATTGCCAATAATCCAGCTTATATTAAGCCTGAAAGTACCCATATGGAGGTTCATCCTTCCACAATTATGAGTATGATGACTTCACTAATTCCGTTCGCACCCCATAATCAATCACCGCGTAACCAGCTCTCTTGTTCTCAATCCAAACAGGGTATTAGTATTTATGCCACTAACTGGAGAAATCGCTTTGATAATACCGCACATGTTTTATGCTATGGAGAAATGCCTTTATCGCGCACCGTTTACAATAATTACTTGGGAGAAGGAAAAATGGCATATGGTATGAATATTATATTGGCTATCGCTTGCTGGACTGGATATAATCAGGAGGACGGTATTGTTATGAATTATGACGCTATTCGTCGTGGTATGTTTCGTACAATGGCATTCCGTTCATATGAAGCATATGAGGAAGATGATGAGAAGGCAAATACTAAGGTCCGTTTTGGTAATCCCGCTTTAATAGGAAACTGGAAAGAGTTGAAGCCTGGTATGGATTATTCTAAGCTAGATAACCGCGGTATTATTAAAGAGGGCGAATACGTTGATGAAAATACTGTAATTGTTGGCGCATATATGTTAAGTACAGTTGGTGGAACTATAAGTGATGCGTCAAAAACCCCACAAGTATGGACGCGAGGACGTGTAGAGAAGGTTGTTATTATGGTGAATAATATGGGCCTACGCCTTGTAAAGATTCGTGTAGTACAGGACAGAATGCCAGAACTGGGCGACAAGTTCTCAAACAGGCATGGCCAGAAGGGCACAATTGGTGCGATGTTAAGGGGGCATGACATGCCGCGCACCGAGTCTGGAATTGTGCCAGATATGATTATGAATCCGCACGCGATTCCGTCGCGTATGACTATCGCACAGAATTTAGAACAATTACTTGGTAAGACAGCTGCACTAAGTGGTGGAATTGGAGACGCGACCTCTTTTATGAATGATGGATCACCACAAGAGGATATTGGAGGCCTATTAGAGGAACTGGGATTTGAGAAGCATGGAAATGAAGTACTATATAATGGTGCGACGGGTGAGCAGATACAGGCTAATATCTTTATAGGACCAGTATATGGTATGCGTCTAAAGCATATGGTGGAGGATAAATGGAATGCGCGTGGTAAGGGTCGCAAAGAGGTAAGAACGCATCAACCGACGGGTGGCAGAGGCGCACAGGGAGGGTTAAAGATTGGAGAGATGGACCGAGACGCAATTATCGCACATGGTGGAATGGCGTTTGTAAAGGAATCATTTATGGAGCGGGCGGATATGGCAAAATTCCCAATTTGTGTGGCATGCGGAACAATTCCTATTTATAATCCTCGTCTAAATATCGCAATATGCCCCTTATGTGACGGACCTGTTAAATATATGGGAGACACTATTCATAATCTTGAAATCCTGCCACCACTTGGCCGACCGAAATCCAAAATTGTGGAGGTTGAAATGCCATATTCTACAAAGCTCTTATCACAAGAACAAGAAACATATCTCAATCTTACAATGCGTTATATAACAACTAGTGGAGTACAGTGTTTGAAGCCTCTGGAGTTTTCGGGTACATCAAGTGAAGTAATAAAGGAGTTGCCAAGATTGATATTGCCAGAGACGGTTGTCCCAGCATATATAGAGGAGGTACCAAAAGCAGTATTAACAGTGGAGCAGTTACGTACTATGGGATCACAGCTGGCAATAATGACTGAACAAGAAAGAGCTGTGGCAGATACTGTATTAGAAGAGAGTTCTGAAGGAATAGAATTAGAACAAAATGCGCAAATGAATGCGATGGCACAATTACAGAATACAGGTCAGGCTTTTGATGTAGGTGAAGGGACAAATCAAGTTATGATGCCATTAGAACCAAATCAAGTACAACAGGGTGGATTAGAAATACCTAGTAATATTCAAATGATACAAAGTGCCGGCATGCTACCACCTAACTTTTCTAGTACTCTTGGTGGAGAAGGACCTGTAAGAGGGCCACAAGTACCAGGTGGTGGACCAGTTATAACTGTAAGAACAGACGCAGAGGCAATGATGGCAGATGGATTAATGGGAGCAGGAATAGGTCGTCAAGTAAGAAGAAATCCATATAGAAATTTTGGTGGAATGGGACAAATGGGTCCAATGGGTCCATCACAGCCGCGATATACGCCAATGGAAGGAGGATCGGGCAATAATATAACAATTACAAAACTTGAATAGAAAATTTGACAACCTAAAATTCAGACGTGTTGATTAGGAAAATGAACGATAACTTTATATTTATTGACAATGTCTATCGCAGCCGTCAAACACTGCTAGATATCCTTGAAGATAGAGATTATAATGTTGAAAAGTATCGTAAATTCTCTCCGGCCGAGGCTACTGCTGCGGCTACCGCATTTCCAAGTCTAAGTTTTAAGGTTTCAAAGAAAGATGATGAAAGTAAAATTTGTGATGTACGATATGCCAATATCAGTCGTCAAAAGCTTGATACATTCTTTAATGATATTGATGATGATAATACAGAGAATACTGAGGTAATTGTAATGATGATGGGGCCTGTATCAGACGCACATCATGTAGTAGCCTTAAAGCAATATATGAAGCTAAAAGAATCTGGTGAGAAGGAGCGACGAAAGTTACGTGTATCATTCTTCAGTATTGAGACTATAGTAATTAATCCTATGAAACATGTACTTGTTCCAAATCATCAAATTGTGCCCCCTGATAAGCACGCCGAACTAATGAATTCATTGTATATTACTGCGAAGACAAAGCTTCCTGAAATTAAATTTCATGTGGATCCAATCGCACGGTGTATTGGTGCGGTGCCTGGTGATATTGTAAAGATTACTCGCCCGAGTGGATCAGCGGGTGAATCAATCATTTATCGTTTATGTGCCCCGTAATTGCGCCATAAGTAACAACAAGTAATAATATCTAACAAAAATTATAATTATAGTCTAACTATAATTTTTGATATTATTTGCCATAGTATTTTGTCCTTGGGATTACCAGGAGAATCAATGTCATCTTGGATTGAAAAAAGAGCTGAATTTCAAAAGCAATTTGATGAGCTTTCTAAAGAGAATATTAATGGATTAATTAAAGACTTAAATACGGCAGTTGGTACTTATATTTCACAAGGTGGTTTAAGCCAGGATCCAAATAATAATCCAAATTATAGAACTATTGCTAATCTTACACAAAGAGCTGAAAATATAAAACAAAGATATTCAACATTAAACAATAATATTTTACTACATTTAAAAAATAATGCCAAAGATACTAATATAACAGGATTATTAACTGAAAATGGAGAATTACAGAAGCAAATTAATCGTTTAGAAAAGATTCAAGCTGAAATGAAAATTGATGTTGAAAGCTCGATAGCAAGAGACAAATTACTCCGGTCTCGCGATACAGATATAACACCCCATCAGCTTTTTATATTAGATAGGCCTTTAAGAAAAGGATTAATTCCCTATTTATGGGTGATTTCAGTTTTATTTATTGGTATAGGAATTGTATTATTTAAAATGACTATGCCATCTTTACAACTAGATATGTCTACTACTAGTACTACTTCAATTTATTATATCATAATGGAATTCATTACAAATAAAGTAGTAATTGGCTCATTAATATCGTCAGCATTAATTGTAATTTTATTTTTATCATTAAAAGTCGCAGGTGTATTTGGAAAGTAGGTATAAAAAGTAAAGTAAATATAGTAGAATGGCGTCAACCGATAGTGAATTAAATGAGCTATATCCAAAAGGTTTATTACCAGGCTCTGCACCTTCTGCCTCCGATAGAGATGCTAATGGAATATTAACAGAAAAAACTGTTAATAATATTGTTAAAAAATTAAAATCAGAAGGCATTATTCCAACATTATCAGTAGTTGATGATTATGAATCATTTGTATTAAGACAAGATGAATTATTAAAAAATATTCAAGATGAATATGATTTTTATGAATCAAGATATAAAACAGCACTTAATAATCTTTTTAACACAATAAGAGAAGGTTACTTAAATAATACGGCAGATATTCAATATATAATTCAATCTAAATTAACAATAAGTCAAAATTTAAATAAGAAATTAAATGATTTAACACAAATTATAAATGGTGTTACGGAGGATATGTTAGCTTCAACTTCAGGATTAGAAGAAAAAATTAAAGCATTTGATAAACAAAATAGGGAGCATCAAATTAAGTTACAAGAACAAAATAAAATAATTACATCCAGTCAAGCTACTACAGAATTAAATAAACAAATGGTTAAATTTACAGAACAAAAAGCTAAATATTCTAATAATTTACTTGGACTGTACAGTTTTCTAAATGTTGTAGCACTAGGGCTATTAGTATATGTTTATAAGTCAAGAAATGAATAATATATAATACATATAATAAATATAATAAATATAATTAATACTAATTTTATAATCAGAATATAAAATTAGTATTAGTCTATTCTAATTTCTTTAAACGAACTAGGGAAATGGGTAACCTCAATTCAATAATTGATATCACAAATCTTTTTCAGGACGTAGAGTTGGCAACCGCAATAGGACAATTAAAACAAGATCCAGCACAGCTTCAACAATTTTTACAGGATCAGCAAGATAGAATTTATCAAGATGTTGTTAAACAAAAAGAGTCAACATTTCAAAAAGTCTACGGTGATTTAAGACGTGCTTCAGATTCACAAGACGCAGTTATAATGCTTGATAAACGTAGTCGTGAATTAGCTGATATTCAGCGACAGATATATGAAAATCAAGCAAAATCAGCTGGAGCAATTACAGAAGACAAGAATTTGGCTGAACGCAAATATGAAATGAATCAATGGTCTGTTGGTAACAAGAATGATACATTATTTATCTTCTCTTCTCTTTTTATACTATTATCATCACTAATTCTTTTAACACTATTGTGGCGTAGAATATTAATAAGTAGCGCATTATATGGCAGTCTATCTAGTCTTTTCATTTTAATCTTCATATTTATGGTGATATATCGTGCTAATTTTACAAATATTTGGAGAAATAATAGATATTGGAACAGACGCAATTTTGATGGTAAATATGGAAAAATTCCCGTGCCACAATGTGTTGATGTTGCTAAAATAGCTACAAATACTGCTGATATACTTGATAAAACAGGAGATAGTATACAACAAGGTATAAATTATATATACTAAAAATGTACTTCTTCCGTCATTAATTTAGATTAGTATATTACATTGATATAATTTTATAAAATATTATATCAGAGTAATAATATGCCACCATCCCCAAATAGAAACTTAAAAGCATCTGCTTGTAAAGCAGTACCAAATGGTCTTGGTAATTTAAATACTAGTATTGATAATTGTACATCAGAAACAGAAAAAAGCAGAAATAATAATTTCGCTACAGATACAGTTAAATTAGAACAAGACATAATATCTTTAAGAGCAACTACAAATGATACATTAATAATGGGTGATACAATGTTTGGACAATTTGGATATAATGATATTGCTAAACAAGTGAAGGAACGCAATAATGATCTTAATAAGAAAAAGGCTAGTTTATCAAAAGA
>Ga0214921_10002881_pt1 | contig 27192 bp, 37 predicted proteins | sample LL1505_MetaG_FD_177992 | JGI IMG/M metagenome (GOLD analysis project Ga0214921, IMG submission 177992) | Freshwater microbial communities from Lake Lanier, Atlanta, Georgia, United States - LL-1505 | ecosystem: Environmental > Aquatic > Freshwater > Lake | place: USA: Georgia | collected... | reverse complement strand
GGTTCCGCGGCGAAGGATTTCTGTGCAAGTTGAGTCGCAAAGGCTTACATCAATGAAATATCCCTGCCTACTAACCAAGAAGGTTTCTGAACTTTCTCCAGCTTCATACAACCCAAGAAAAATCACGAGCGATTCTTTGGGCAGACTAACAAAAAGTTTATCTGAACTTGGGAATCTTCAGCCGATCACATGGAATGCAAAAACAGGAAACATTGTGGGAGGTCATCAGCGCTTAAAGTGCTATTCAGCACTTGGCAAAGATGAAGTTGAGGTTTGGGCGGTTTGGTTGGATGAGCAACAGGAAAAAGCCGCAAACATAGCTTTGAACAAATTGAGTGGTGAATTTGATTTGCCAGCATTAAAGGATTTATTTGAAGGTTTAGATACAGGGGACATTGATTTAGATATTACAGGATTTGGGCAAGAAGAGATTGCACAAATGATGGAGGCAACAACCCCAGAGGATAGGGATGAGCCAACAGGTGAAAAGTGTGGAACCTGTGGGCGACCCTTGTGATAAATGATTCGACAAGCAGATTTGGTAAAAAAATGGGGAATGGACAGGGGACAAATATCCAAAATGGTAAAGGATGGAATGCCCCTAACCAGCGAAGCAGATGCATACAGGTGGAAACTGGCAAATCAAAAAAGACCAAGTCGGATTCAACCAATCTTGCCCCCTTCAACAAACTCATCAGAGACATTAGAAAATGCGGACTCCGAGTCGTTGAAATCGGAAAACTCGCTTGGACGATTGATTCGGGCAAAGAGGGCGGAACTAGTTGCCTACTCATTGGTCGCAAGGGCAAGCAGGGATGGAAATCCAGTAGCCATGCGCGCCGCAATCGCAGGATGGGGAGAAGCCAAAAAAAGGGCAAGTGAAGCAGAAATGGAGCACGCCCAATTTGAGGAAGCAACAAGGTCGGTAATAAGAATGGATGAGGTGAGAGAAGTTTTTGGAAAATGGCTAGGCTCAATTAGAAACTTAATGGATGCAATGCCAGCTTCACTTTCAGCAAGAGCAAACCCAAGCGACCCAGAATGTGCAAAACAAGCAATTCAAGAAGGGGTAGATCAAATTTTTGTAACAATTCAAAAAGCAGAGGGAGCCTTTAAATGAATGAGAGTTTTCTTCTTTTGCTTGTTGGTCTAGTTGTAGTCTGCATTCTTGGTTCCGTTCTAGATGATATATTAAAATGAAACGCTCACCACTAAAACGCAAAACACCACTAAAGCGAGGCGGCAAGCTAAGTCAAGTATCTAAAAAGAGAAAAGTGCAAAATGAGGTCTATAAAGATGTTAGGGAGAAATTTTTAGGGAATAATTCTATTTGCCAAGTTTGCCAATCCAAGATGGCAAGCCAAGTGCATCATCGCCGTGGAAGATTTGGAGACAGGTTGAACGAGACAGAGTTTTTCTTGGCCGTGTGCTTTGAATGTCATCACAAGATTCATCAGAATCCAACTTGGGCTTACGCAAAGGATTACATGATTAAAAGATGAATCAAATTGCAAATGTTAAGGAATTTGCTCGAACAATCTTTGAACCAAGGGAAAAACTCTCGATTCCAGAATGGGCAGAGAAAAATCTTACTTTATCAGCTAGGGTAACAAATATTCCCGGTGCATACTCAACAAAACTTACGCCCTATGTAAAAGAGCCGCTTGAGGCTTTTGGTGATGATTCAGTTCGTAGAATTACCTTGGTATGGGGGGCGCAGACATCCAAGACAACCACAATTCTTGCTGGTCTTGCTTATAGGCTTGCTGAACGGCCTTGCCCTAGTCTTTGGGTAATGCCATCAGAGGCTTTGGCTAGGTCGTTTTCTGAAACTAGATGGTTGCCGATGGTGGATGATTGCCCAGCATTAGCAAAAGAAAAGCCAGACAACACCGACAAAATTAAAATACTAGAGCAACATTTTAAAAGAATGTCGCTTTGGTTTGTAGGTTCAAATAGTCCCGCAAATCTTGCATCTAGGTCGGTATCACTTCTAATGCTCGATGAGGTGGACAAATACCCAGATGCGGGTTCAAGCAAATCTGAAGCTGGAGCATTGCAGTTGGCAGAGGCACGAGTTGCAACTTATCCCAATCATTTGATTATCGCAACATCTACACCGACAACTGCTGAATCTACAATTTGGAGCGAATGGCAAAAAGGAGACATGAGGTTTTTCTTTGTGCCTTGCCCACATTGCAATCATAAGCAAAAACTAATTTGGGGACAGGTTAAGTGGGATGATGCCGCAAAACTTGAAGAAGCAGTTTACGATTTCAAATTGGTTAAGTCATCGGCTTATTATGAGTGCGAGAACTGCAAAGGAAAGATTACAGATGGACAGAAAACAGCAATGCTTCGTGGGGGGGAATGGGTTGCAACCAATCCAAAAGGTGAACCAGCACGCCGATCCTATCATTTGAATGGGCTTTACGCCCCTTGGGTTACATTTGGTTCACTAGCAGTTAAGTTCTTACAGGATAAGCATAGTGGTATTATTGGATTGCAAGACTTTGTTAATCGCATTTTGGCCGAACCTTGGCTTGAGCATGAACAAGAGAGGATTGAAATTAAGGCGGGAGGCTACAACATGGGAGAAGTCAGAGAGGGTGAAAGGTGTATTATGTCCGTGGACGTGCAAGAATCTGGCGGTTTCCACACTTGGGCTTTAGTTCGTGCATATAGCAAGGAAGGGAAATCAAGAATGGTTTGGGCTGGAAGGTTAGAAACTTGGGGTGATGTATCAGCAAAGGCAGAAGAGTTTAAAGTTGAGCCTAGATGCGTGTTAATTGATACAGGAGACCAAACCAGATTATGCTATGAGATGATTTGCAAGATGGGTTGGCTTGGTCTTGTTGGTTCGGATAAAACCAGTTTTTCAGAAATTATCAATCAAGAGAGAATTGCCAGACCATTTGCTAGAATTATGAATGGTGACCCATTCTCGGGTCGAGTCAAAAGTTCTAAAGAGGGTTGGAAGTGGCGATTGGCTCCTGTTTGGCGTTGGTCTAATCCAACGATTAAGGATATTCTTTCAAATCTTTTAAAGTCTGACGGGTTTGTTGCTGACGATGTTCCTCAAGTTTGGAGGGAACACATTAACGCAGAAAGAAAAGTTTCAGTCAAAAACCCGATGACGGGAAGAACTAGGTTGGTATGGAAACAAATAGGGAAGGATAATCACTTGCTAGATTGCGAATGCATGAACATAGTGGGTGCAAGTTTGCACAAGCTATTGAACATTTCCCCTGCAAGTTTGACAGATGAGGTTGAGAATAATGGCGAAGGGTGATTTCATTGGACTACCCCTAACCACCCTAACTTCCTTACGGGATAAGTATGTTACCTGTCTTGAAGCTATTGCGGTGGCGGGTTCAAGCTATTCCATTGCTGGAAGGTCTTTTTCTAGGGCAAATTTAAGTGAAGTTCGCGACACTATTGCGGAATTAACTCTTGCAATACAATCTGGAACTGGACAAAGAATTAGAACTACCTATGCAAAATTCGGTCCAGCTCGTTCAATTGGAATGGCGTAAGTGAAAAAGATTGGGCTGAACTTTCTCGATAAGGCGATTGCCTTTGTTAATCCGCAAGCCGCAGTTGATCGCCTAGTTTCTAGGGCAAAACTTACATCTTTTGAATATGACGCAGTTCAATATAATCGCCAGCGCCGCGGGCCGTCTTCTCTGTCTGGTGCTGAAGGTTTCAGATCAAATTATGATCGAGTTGAGTTGCTGAAGCGTTCAAGGGATTTGGCAGAAAATGTTGGATTGGTTCGTGGTTTGCTAATGAAGTTTGCTAGTCATTGTGCTGGCAACATTTCATATCAAGCCAGAACTGAAAGCCCCAGAGTCAATACAGATGTAGAGGCTTATTGGAATGAATGGTGGGATAAATGTGACCTATCTGGACGGAATACAGGTTCTTTCCTAATGCAGATTGCAATGATGTCGATGCTTCGGGATGGTGATTTTTTGTTTGTTCTCGTGCGTGATCAACAGGGAAATCTAAAATTACAGGGAATTGAGGCAGACAGAGTTGGCGACCCAAACAGAACATATACAAGCCTTAATCTTATCAGCGGTATTCATATTGACCAAGAAACTGGCGCCCCTACTGGTTATGACATTTACCTTCGCACATTTGGGAATGCATACATTTTCCAAACCACAATTCCAGCAAGCCAAGCATTTCACCTTTATGACCCGCTTCGCATTGACCAATACCGAGGGATTTCTGCTTTCCATACTGCCATTAATGATTGCGTAGATTTGTATGAAATCATTGCCTCTGAAAAGATGGCCGCAAAGCTGGCAAGTTCGCAAGCTGGAATTGTTAAAAGAAACAATAATAATGCCTCTGATTTGTCCACTCTAACCAACGACTTAAACGCAGACAATCAAGGCATTAAGCTGGAAACTATTGAGCCGGGTAAAATCAGTTACCTAGAAGTCAATGAGGACATCGTTTTCCCTGACGGTCCAAGCCGTCCTTCTGGTGCATTTGCAGAATTTCATAGGATTCTTCTGCGTAACATTTGCATGGGTGTTGGCATTCCCTATTCATTTGCTGTCGACCCATCCTCAATGTCCGGCCCAACTGCTAGGCTTGAAATGCAACAAGCTGGACGAACTTTCCGCAGATACCAAAAACTTTTGGAAGATCGTGTGCTTCGCCCGCTCAAGAATATCGTAATTGCAGATGGAGTTGCTAGGGGATTAATTCCAAACAACCTTGGGAGCAAAAGCACCAAGGGAGTATTTAATTTTGGTGCAAATGTATCCATCGACCTTGGCCGTGAGTCACAAGCCAACATTGCAGAGTTTAAGGCCGGACTAACCACAGCAAGTTCTATTTATGCAGAGAAGGGCTTGGATTTTGAAAGTTCAATGCGTCAAAGAGCATTAGAGGCAAAACTGGTTAAAGACCTTGCCGAGCAGTATGGGGTTCCGCCAGAGACAATTTCAGACATTAATAAACCAGCACCAATGCCAGCACCGGGCGGTGGTTCACCCGCACCAGAGCAAATGCAAGATGAACCACAAGATGAAAATGCAGTTGTTGTAGTCCCCCCAATTAAAGAACAGGATACATCTAGTCGCACAACTGGAAGTGATGGGGATATTGATGTTGGTGAGGAGCGTGAACCAACTGAAAAAGGCGCAACTGAGGACACGCAAAAAACTGGTGCAAGGCAAATTGAGGATAATTTACAAGAACTTTCCAAGCTAGATAATAACAGCATTAAGATGTTAATTTCTGGAATGCTCAAGGCTTGCGAACTTGGAAAGTATTCCGACATTGACTTCACACCTCCACAGGGAGCAAGAGAAGCCGCAAAAAGGGCATTAGATGTAAGAGGCAAAAAGCCAGCAAGTCAGAGGGGAATGACAGCAGTTGGAATTGCAAGGGCTAGGGATTTGATCGCAGGCAAGGCACTTTCACCCGACACCATTCGCAGAATGCATTCATTCTTTAGTCGCCATGAGGTCGATAAGAAAGGTGCTGGATGGGATGAGCAAGGCAAAGGATGGCAAGCATGGAATGGGTGGGGCGGTGATGCTGGTTACGCTTGGGTTAGAAAAGTTATTAAGCAAATGGATAGCAGGGATGAAAAGCTAGAAGAACCTGCATCTTGTCCAGTTGCAACCCAAGACATTAAAACCAATTTAGCCAACAGGCAAAATGCTGTGGATGATGCCAACTACGGACCTGCTAACCCCAATGAGCCAAATGATGCTTATTGGAAAGCAAAGGCAAATGAATTTCAAGGTGATGTAGCAACTGCAAAGAAAATGCTTTGTGGTAATTGTGCCGCCTTTAATCAGACCAGCAAAGTTCTTGAATGTATCAAGAAGGGTATTGGAGAAGATGCCAACGAAGTCGCTATTGGTGGAAACCTTGGCTATTGTGAAATCTTTGACTTCAAATGTGCCGCAAAAAGAACTTGCGATGCTTGGATTGTAGGCGGACCACTTACAGACAATAAAAAAAAAGTAGAAACTGAATTTGCATCTACTAGTTCAGATGAGGTTTTAAATCCTTGCGGACAAATTGAGGATGGAACGTTCGACAAAGAAAACACATGCGCTGTTGGATATGGTAGGCCAAAATCAAAGGGTTCCGAAAAACAAAAAATGCCCAAGATAAAATTAAGACCTCAAACCCCTACACCCCCAACCTCAAAACCACAATCAACAAAGACCACTCCAACACCACCACCCGTTCCATCAGTTAAAAAGCCAGCACCACCAAAAGTTTCAGACAAACCTTCATCCGAAGAAGAAAGAAAGAGAATTACTGATAAAATAAGTCAAGGTAATAAAGTATGGGTGCATCTTCCAAACGACCCAGAAATTGTTACAAAAATAGAAAAAGAATATGATCAGCTTACTGAAAAGGGTTACAAAATCCCTCCACCTAGCGCTATTGAATCAACAAGAATTACAGGAAGAAACAGAAATGCTTATGCGCTTGCAAGAGCGCAAGCAGACATAACAACAGGGAAGCACAAAAGACAACTTATTATTTATAATAGCAAATTTGATAATAATTCAACAAATGGTTTAATGCGATCAACAGAAAGAAATGTAAAAGAAGGCTGGCTTACAACAAACGATGTTTTGGTGCATGAATATGGTCATGTATTGCATAAAGAACAAATTGGATACATTGAGGCAGATGGATATAGGACCGGCAAATTTGGAACTGGAGAAATTGCAAAACAAAGAAAAGCAATAGCCGGTAAAGTGAGTGAATATGCTCAAACAAATCCAATGGAGTTTGTGGCAGAAACATTTGCTGGTCATATCGCAGGCAAGAAATTTGATAAGGATGTTTATGATATGTATAAAATCTATAAAGGGCCGGAACTAAAATGATTATTCCAAAAGAACTTTTTAATAAAAAAGAATATGAAGAGGCAATGGACGAATATCTAAAAAACCTTTATGGAATAAAAGATTCAAAGAAATCAGACAAAGAAGAACTTTGCGACAAACCAGATTGCACTTGTAACGATTCAATTGACAAGAAACCATAACCTTATGGAAAACGCCAACGGCGAGACAATTTTAACGACCTTTCTGACATATCAGAATCAATACAAGATATTTCATTGGCAGACAAAGAGTTATAGCCAGCACAAAAGTTTTGGTGAAATCTATGAATCTCTTACAGAAAACATTGATGAGTTTATTGAAACTTTCATGGGCAAGTATGGCCGAATCTTTTCTGCTTCTACTTTTGATATTAGCCTAGATAACTACTCCGATTCCTTTAGTGAGTATAATGATGACTTCATTTCATTCTTATCAGAAGAAATACCAAGCTATCTAAATGAAGGTGATACAGACTTATTGAATATCCGAGATGAGATTCTTGGAAATGTAAATCAGCTAAAGTATCTTTTAACCCTAGTTTAATAATATGCCCCTACTCACACCTAAAAAAGGCGAGAAAAGCAAAGACTTTGTTGGTCGTTTCATGGGTCATACAACTGCTGTAAAAGACTTTCCAGATGAGAAACAAAGGGTTGCAGTTGCTTATCAGACTTATAGGGATGCAAAGAAAAACCAACGCAAAGAAGCTAGGCTTGAAGAAGATTCGACCATTATTCCCAATGTCTATATTTTAAGCCAAGGGGAAGCTAGGGGTCATGATTTGTTTATTGATAAAACCTCTCTTGAAAAAGCCTATGAACTAATGTCGAAGGCTCCCAATGGCGTGAAAGTTAAGATGAATCACGGAAGCGGTTTAGATGCGGTTTTGGGATTTGCCAGAAACCCTCGCATTGAGGGTGATAAATTATTGGCCGATCTTCATCTTCTTAAAAGTTCCCCTCATTATGCCTTGGTCAAGGAAATGGCAAATGAAGCACCAGACCAATTCGGAGTTAGCTTGGCTTTTATGAATGAATCAGAAACCATTGGAGGCAAGGATTACATCCGCCCGCAAAGGATTGAATCTGCTGATTTGGTTTCTAGTCCAGCAAGCAATGAAAAGTTTAGAGACTTTCAAAGCAATGAATCTGAAATGCTTGTTTTTGCTGTTGGAACAAAATTTAGATGTTGGGAAGGATACAAGCCGGCAAAGGGTGTTGCACCCTATGAGCCCGGCTCTTGTGTTAAAGCTGAAGAAAATTTGGGATATAATGCAGGGGGGCAAAGTATTCCCTCTGATATTAAACAAGCAATTGTCGAGAGCGACCCAATACTTGACAAAAAAGGAGATAAAACTATGGAAAAGAACTACATGGATGAATTGAGCCAGATGAAGGCTCGCTTGGAGGCTCTCGAAGCCCTCATGAAACCCGCTGATGAAGCCGCAGACCAAGCCGAAGATTCGGCAGAGGGAAAGCCTGTTTCTGATGTTCCTTCGCCCGAAGATAAGGTCAAGAAGGACGAAAGCCAGATGGCCGAAAAGCTCAAAGCCGTTCTAACTGAATTTGGCATTAAGCCCATCTCTGCTTCCCCTGTTGTTGAAGCACCTGCAAAGGTCGAACCCAAAACTTTTGAAGAACTCGTAGCCGCCCACAGCGATTACAGCAATTCGAAACTCAAGGCTATGCAAGCCGTGATGCTCTCAAACCCCCAAGAATATGCCGAGGCCAAAAGCCGTGGCATTACTAAAATCTAACACAAAGGATTAAATACAATGTCCACTCAAGTTGATAATGTTTTCCGCACATTTGGAACAGCCTCCGCTGTTTCAGCTTATCGTTTCGTGACCCCTGATACCACCACGGCGGGTTTCGTAAATGTGTCGGTTTCTGGTGCTAACAAAACCATTGGCGTGACTCAAGAAGATGCTCCCGCTGGCGGTTTTGTAACAATTAAGATGCTACACCCCACCTTCTTCGCAACCGTCTCCGGAACTTGTGCAGTTGGCAACACCGTGTTTTTTGATGCGGCCGGCCAAGTGACAACGTTGGCGGCCAACCTGTCGACTGCTGGTATCGCTCTTGAGGCGGCCACAGCAACTTCAGCAGTTATTGAAATTGCAGTTCCATTGTTCTAAACAACACAAACAACAAACAAAGAAAGAATAAAATACAATGAGTTTTATTAGTGGCGGAACAACTATTCGGGCCGATATCAACCAAGCGTTGATCGAAGCCCCTGCACAAATTGGAATGATTGGTGCAGAAGTCATGCCTCTCTTGCCTGTTTCGGCAAAAAGTGGTGTTTATCTGAAGGTTCAGACGGCTGATGCCGATCTGTTGAATGCTGATGCGGCCAAGCGTAATGCTGGCGCTGAATACGCTCGTGCTGTTCGCAAATTCACCTCTGATACCTATGATTGCGTGGAAACGGGACTCGAAGAATTGTTGGATGATTCTTTCCGGTCAGACGCTAGCCGCTTCTTCGCCATCGAGGCCGAAACTGCAAAGTTTTTGCTCCGTCAGGTGAAGCTGTCCCATGAGAAGCGTGTTGCTGACTTGTTGTTTGCAACCACTACTCCATTCACCACGGCTGATTTAACTGCAACTGGTAGCATCGCCTATACAGAAGCCAACCTTGCCACTATCAATGCCCCTGCTGACGTGGCCGCTGGCAAATTGGCCTTGAATAAACTTGGATACGAAGCAAATGCAGTCGTTATGTCTGCCAATGTTTATGAACGTATCCGCCGCTCAACCCTCCTGCAAAATCAGTTTTATGGAACGGTTTCCAATACTGGTGGTCGCTTGCTGGATGAAAGCCAGATTGCACAGGCGTTTGGTGTTGATAAGGTGCTGGTTGGTCGGGCCGCTTACAATACTGCCAACAAAAACAAGAGCTATTCTGGTTCCTTCATTGTTCCGGACAGCAAATTGATTGTTGCCAATATCTCTAGTGGGCAGTTCACCGCTGGTGGTTTGGGTCGCACCTTGGTTTGGTCTGATGATGCTCCGGGTGGCTTTGTTTCTGAAAGCTATCGTGATGAAGCCCGCCGTAGCAATGTTCTCCGTGTTCGCATGAACACCGCAGAGAAGATCATTGACGCTAATGCTGGTGTTCGTATCACCACTCAATATAGCTAAAGATTGGTTCATTGGTTGGTTCCTTGAAGAAGGGGGAGGGCGAAAGCTCTCCCCCTTTTTTTTGACACAATCACAAGGAAACTATGGCAGACCTTACAAATTCCGAACCTTATTACGATCAAATCTCCCACGCCGCCAGACCCGGCACTCGGTATGTAACTACAACCGGGACGGCGATTACTACTCCGGGCGAATTTGCTGGTCTTTATGTTGTTTCACAGGCGAAGTTCTCAAGTATTTCCTCTGTCGTAACTGGCTTTTCTGGTCTTGCAAATTCTACTGCTGGCAATGCAGTAACCATTGATACTGGTGTTTATCTTGCTGGAACCTGCACCGGGTTCACCCTTCATTCTGGCGTAGTCCTCGCTATTGGAGACTAAAGATGCCTAGGTTCGGTTATGGCCGTTCCTTGGTGCAAGGCAGAATAATTTCTGCCACAATAGCATCAACGCCGATCGACCTACTTACTGGATTACTAGCCTACTGGAAGCTCAACACAAATAGCTGGCTAGATTCAAGTGGGAATGGGAATACGCTTTCAGTCGCAAACGGCCCTAGTTCAAACATTACAATAGAATCTGGCAAAATAACAAACGCAAGCAGATTTAATTATAATGGAACATATTTAAGAAAAACAGATTTTTCACTTCCAAATTCTTGGACAATTTCATTTTGGCTTAAAATAATTACAGATAATTCGATTGGAGAGTTTCCATCTATTTATGTTTCTGGAACAAATTCTGGAACAGTCGTTGCTTTAGTTGAATTTGATTCAAATCAAAAATCTGGTGGTTGGCTTTATTCAAGCAATCCTGCAAATAATTATGGTCAGTTTTATGCATGGAGCTATGGAAGCTGGTATCATATTTGCATAACTCAAGATTCATCTGGATTAAATTGGTATATCAATAATTCTTTATATATTACTGATGGAGGTGAGGGATCGGCAAGAAGCGGAGTTGGACTAGAAATAGGTGCAAATTCTGCTGGTGATGATGCACAAGGAGATTACAGCATTTGCGAATATGGAGCTTGGAGTCGAGCCTTAACTGGCGCAGAAATCACATCTCTTTACAACGCTGGGGCTGGAAAGACCTATCCCTTTTAATAATTGACACATAATCAATAGAAATCCTATGTTAATTGGAAACACAAAAATTGGTGGTATTGGCTCCCTATCCATTAAGAATACCTACGATGCCGATGCCTTGGCATATCTCACCGCAGTAGAGGCCGCCGATGGGCAAGCCTTGGAAAACTCTGTTAAGATTGCCATCAATACTTTTGTTGTGGGATGCAAGACTGACGGGATTTGGGATGCGATTGTTGCTTCTTGTATTATGGCTGGGGCTAGAACCTATACTGGTGCTTTAGTCCCACTTAAAGGAAATGCACCAACAAACAATGCTTTTGGTAGTGGTGATTATAGCAGGAAACTTGGGCTATTAGGAGACGGGACAAGTAAATATCTTGCTACTGGATATAATAACAATGAAAGTGGAAGTGGACAAAACTTTCCACAAAACGATTCGCATATTTCTTGTTATGTTTCAGCAAGTCAAACAAATACTACTGGAACTTTAGTTGGAACAGCAAGTGGTATTGGCAACAGGTTAGTTCTGCGTCACGGATCAGCTACACAAATATCCACTCAAAACAGAGCTATAACTGCTTCCACGCTTACGCTTGCACCGATTGGATTTCAAGGAAACACAAGAAATAACTCGGCTAACTTTAGCAGAAGATTTACTACTGCTAGTGGCATTTCAGATGCCACAACTACAATAAATTCTGGCGCAGGAAGCAATGAATTATTGGGTGTTTTTGCAACTGGCGCTGGGGCAACATTTTCTGCGGCAAGAATGTCTTTCTACTCAATAGGAAAAAGCCTAACTCTTTCTTCACTAGATTCCAGAGTAACCACCCTAATGACCACACTTAACGCTTTACTTTAAGCTAAAAATAATCACCCTTGAAATCCTAAATGAAACACGACCTATCAATTTATCTCATAGCCGGAAATGAAGAAGAATACATTGGTAGATGCTTGGAAAGTTTCAAGCCCATTGCGAAGGAGTTTGTTGTTGCAATCGCTAGGGGAAACCAGACTCCGGACAAGACAGAGGAAATTTGCAAGAGCTTTGGAGCGAAGGTCGTTCACTACAAAAATAAACGAACTGATTGGAACCACATTGACGATTTTGCGGAGGCTCGTAATTTGGCATTAGATAATTGTTCGTGCGAGTGGGCGGCTTGGGTGGATGCCGATGATGTGATGGCAGAGGGATGCGAGGATGCGATTGATCGAGCTTTGGACGAAGCAGAGAAGCAAGACAAGTGGTTGGTTGCGATGCGTTACGATGTGGCAAACGCCGGACTCAAACCGCTTCGAGAAACTTTCAGCAAGAAGGGTAAGTGCCGCTGGAGGAACCGGGTTCACGAAATGCTTGTGGCAAGTGAACCAGATAAGCTGGTGGCCGTAGATCACACTTTCAGAATCCACAAGCCCCACGGATACAAGCAGACAAGTGCTGATAGGAACTTTCGCATCTTGGCAGATACCCTCGAACCAGCACCCAATTCACTTTATTACACGGCTCAAGAAGCCTACCTATCCAACCAAGTCGAGCGTTGCATTGATTACAGCAAAAGAGCTTTGATGTTCCCAGAACTGGATGATACGCTCCGCTACGATGTGCTTTGCAACTTGGGACGATGCACAGGGAAAGACGAAAGGCTAAAGTGGTTGGGGCAAGCAATCACGCTTCAACCAGACCGCAGAGAAGCACACTATTACACGGCGATGGAATATGCCAGCCGTGGACAATGGAACAAGGCTTATGCGTCTAGTAGAAGTGCGATGACCCTGCATAGGCCAAAAACTCACTACTGGAATCAAGTCGAGGATGTCTATGACTGGAAAACCCTAGACCTTTACCAGATCGCTTGCGTGTGCGTTGGAAACACCGAAGAATCCGAGAAGATGCTCAAGATGTGGCCGACTCCTAAAATCACTTTGGTTCACGCAACCAGAGGCAGACCGCAACTAGCTTGGCAGAGGCGTTATCAATGGCTTTCACTTGCCCAAAAGCCATTAGAGATTCAATGGATTTTTGCGGTAGATCACGATGAGAAGGTGGACTACACCCCGCACCAAGCTATTAGGTGCAACCCCGGAGGAATCATTAACGCTTGGAACGAGGGGTCAAAACACGCCAAGGGGGATGTAATTATCCAGATGAGCGATGATTGGTCGCCTTGCAAGCATTGGGATGCCCTAATTTTGAACGCTATTGGCGACACAAAGGCCGAGAAAGTGCTGGCAGTATCAGATGGGCTTCGCCAAGACAAACTGCTTTGTATGGCTATTCTAACTCAATCTAGGCTAAACAAGCAGGGTTACATGTTCCATCCAGACTATCAAGAATCAGACGGCATCTATTCAGACAATGAGCATACCGAGAGAGCCTATGCCGATGGGGTGGTTATTGAGGCAAAGCACATTCAGTTTAAGCATGAAAACCCAATGTTCACAAAAGGCAAACCAGACGAACAGCTTAAAAATCACAACAAGCCAGAGTTTTACGAAAAAGGCAAGGCCATCTATGAAAACCGCAAAGCAAATAATTGGGCGTAAAAAAGACCTTGGAAGTCTTATCTTTGGAAAGGCTAGGAAAGCCCCAAAGATGGTTGAAGTAGATGTTAGTTATGAAGAGAAGTGTGAAAATGCTTTATTTAAAGCTGGTATGATGGCGTTAAAACATGATAAAGAAGCTGTGATTGCCTATGTTATTCGCAAGGCTTTAGAGGAAAAGATTAAATGCAAGAAGTAACCATTAACGATTCATTTGGTGAAGCATTGGCAAAATATACCAAGGGTCTTGGTATTGGGCTAGAGATTGGCGGCGGAACTGGAGACGGTTCCACTCAATGCATTCTAACAGATAAACTCTTTTCTATTGAAAACCATCCAGATCGGATTGGGCGTCATCGCATGAATTTAGAGGCAAAGGGTGGCGTATCTGTGCAAGGAACAGCAGTTGTGTCTGATTTATGGATGAATAAACAAGATGTTGCAGAGTTCTATCGCACAACTAAAACCAACCTTAATCAATACCCACTACAAATGGTTTTAGGATGGCATGATGAGTGTGTTGAAACTGCTAAATCATATCAGACTAATTCAATCGAAGATATTAACTTTAAATATAATGTGAATTTTGATTTTGTGCTTATTGATGGTTCTCCTTTTTCTGGAGAAGCAGAACTTCGTTGTGTTAGGCCGTTCTTGGCAAAGAAAACAATTATAGCATTAGACGACACCAACGACATTAAAAACTGGAAAAACTATCATAAGTTAAGCCTATTTGGAAAATTGCTTTGGGAGGATTGGTCGGTGCGAAATGGTGCCGCCATTTTTGAATTGTGCTAACAATCTTTACCATCGTTCTTAATGGGATGCCCTATATCAATCGGCATCTCGATGAGTTCAAGAAGCTAAAGATTCCTTGGCAATGGCGTATTGTAGAGGGAGTTTCAGAACCTCTGGGATGCACCCGCTGGTGCAAGCAAGTTCCAGAAAAATACCACAAGAATTTCGTAAGCGTGGATGGAACACACGAATACCTAAATAGTATTAACCAGCCGAATGTTTCAGTATATTGGCAAGCAAAACCATTTGCAGGAAAATTAGAAATGATTAAGGAGGCTTTGCATGGAGTAGAAAAGGGTGTGGTTATGGAAGTGGATGCAGATGAAATGTGGAGAGCAGATCAGATAGACGCAATTTATGGACATTTAAAAGGGTGCGAGGAAGGGCGAGCTATGCAGTTCCATTGCAATTATTATGTTGGGCAAAACAAAAAAGTTGTAACAAAACAGGGTTTTGGGTCGAACTGGTATGAATGGTTTAGAGCTTGGAAGTGGGGTAAAGGCATTGAGTTTGTAAGTCATGAACCTCCCAAGCTAAATGTAAATGGACTTATGATTCCAAGAGGAATGACCGAGGCATGGGGTTTAACCTTTGAACATTTTGCATACGCAACAAAAGAACAGGTGCAATTTAAAGAAGATTTCTATGGATATAAAGGGCTTGTAGAGGGATGGGAAAAGCTACAAGAAACACAGGGGCCGGTAAGGCTTGCAGATTATATGCCATTTATAGCAGATAAAAGCGTTGCTGATGACTGCTAAAACTATCATATATAAAGAAAGGCTAGGGGATGTGCTTCGGTGCTTGCCAGCCGCAAAGTTATTGGCAGATCGTGGGAATGAAGTTTTTATTGATTGCTATGATCAATACGAGGGTGTTTTTGAAATGGTATCCTATTGCAAGAAAGGCAACCAAGGCGATCAAATAGACTTGCAGATTTGGCCTAATCGTTACGATGCTTTTAGGGCAAGCCGTAAGCCTTGGCACGATTTTGTTTATGATCGCCCAGAAATCAAGGATGCAGAAAAGACAAAGATTATTCTTGATAAGCTAGACGAAAAGCCAGCAAAAGGACTTCCAGAAACATACAATCTAGTTGCTCCATTTGGAGCAAGCCAAAGCGACTACCGCAATCCTCTTTTAATCATTAAGGACGCAAGGCAACAACTTGGGAAAGACAACTTCTATGTGCTAACTCCGCCAGATATTAAGATTCAAGGGCTAGACACCTACACGGCTCCAAGCGTTGCGGAGATGGCAAGGGCTATCCGGGGGGCAGAGAATTTCTGGGGAATCAATAGTTCGCCAATGATATTGGCTTCCGCAGTTAGGCAGGGGAAAGAAACGATGTTTTTCCCTCAAAGAAATGGGTTTGAGGCCGATAATGTTTGGGACTTTGACGGACTTATAAAAGCTGATTGACACACCTAAAAGGTTATGTCTGGAACAATTGACACAACCTATCTATCCACGGATTTAACCTACATGATCGGAGACCTGTGGGCTAGTGTCACAGGATTGGGTTCTTCAGCGGTTTCAGCAAGTGTTACAGACCTTGGAACTGCTCAAGAATTAGATATTGGTGGAGATATAATTAAAGTTACACAAAGTTTGGTAGTTAAATCATCATCTATTTCAGCCCCATCAATAGGCCAACTTTGTTCGGTTTCTGGAATTGAAAGAATGATTGCCGCATTTAGCAGGGCAACCGATGATGTTTCTTACACTATTGAATTAGCGGACATCACGACCTAATGGCATCCATAGAGAGAGAGGTTGAGTCTGCCCTACTCAATGCCATCTCCGCAGTAACAGGGGTAAATTTTTTTACAAGTGAACGTGGCACAGCTAGAACGCTTCCAAATGTGGTTGCTAAATCCTCAATTGGTTCAGAGGAAATAACACCATTTAGCGGGGTATTTAAAACCCCATCAAGCCTTACATATACAGCTAGAGCAGATACAATTTCTAGGACAGAATTTGATGCAAAGTTTCAAAGCATAATGGCTCAACTATACAGAAGCCCAGATTTGGCTAGTTATATTACCAGCAACTCTAATATCACTTGTTATATTGCAAATGTAATAGCAGAAAGCCCAAGCATCATTTCTGTTAATAGGACTTGGAATAAGGAAATTACCTTGGACATAACTGCAACTGCTAAAAAATGAGCCAATCAACACAGCTTCGGGTAGAGGATGCAGTTTCAAGCCTTTTAACTGGTGTTTCTGGACTTAATCTTTATACAACAAACAGGGTTGGTGCTAGGCTATTTCCATTTGTAGCAATTACTTGCTCAATAAACTCGCAACTCATAATTCCTTATAGTGGAGTTTATGATTTAAATGTAGATGTAATTTATTCAGATACATCGGCAAAAATAAGCCAAGCATCCTTTGATTCTGCATATTGTAGTATTTTTGAGGCTTTTTACTCTGAAACCCCTACACTAACCACAAAATTGCAAAATGTTATAGTGTCCACAAGGGTTCACATGGCTAGAATTATAAGCCAAAACCCAACGATTAGAGCAGACAAAAGGGCATGGCAAAGAGGCTTAACACTAAATGTTTATGCAACACCGCAATGAAAACTATTATATTTATTGCATTAGCTTTTGTGGTTTGCTCGTGCTCACCCGTTCAAATACAGACAGACAATTGCCCTAGTAAATACCCAGAAACACCCACAATGGGAGATGTTGAAAGAGCTTCAAAGGGGTCTCTATGAGCAGGGATGTTGATTGGGCTAAAGTATCTGATGAAGAAAAAATTAAGGCATTATCATACCTTTTTGACGAAGGATTTATTGAGCCATATCAAAATAAAGATGGAGAATGGTTTATTAGAGTTACAGAAGCAGGAGCAAAACTATGAGTGAGAATGACACTAGCGAGATTAAGGAAAGGCTTGCTCGGATGGAAGAACGTCAAAAGAACATTTCCACAATGCTTGAAATGAGTCTTTCTAGATATGCCGATCTTGTAAATAGGGTTAGCGCATTAGAGGTATTGAAGCATCGAATGCTTGGCATGGTTGCTGTTGCTGGCTTTCTTTTCACTATTGGGTGGGAAATTATCAAGAGTAAATTCCTATCAAAACCATAACTTGACAGAAAGGATTAAATACTATGGCCGCCGTAACAATTGGATATGCTAACTTAACCTTCGGAATAACAACTGAAACTGGTGGGCTTGTTCAGTCATTTTCTGAAGCAAGAAATGTTGAAAAAAATGAAGTTCGCAATAACGTGGGCGACATTGTTGGAATTGCTTATTACAATGCAACAACTGCCTATTCTCTTTCTCTAACCACTACAACTGCATTTACCTCTACTTCTGCTGGTGGTGCAATCTCAATCGCTAATGCCGCACAAACCACAGGCTCCACTAGGATTGATTCTATAACCATCAATAAATCAAATGATGGTTTTATTACCGTAGATATTTCTGCTACCGGTTATCCTAACGTAACTTAATAGGGGTTCTAACCCTCTTTCTGAAATCCTTTAAAAATGTCTGAAGCATTCTGGGGAACAACAAACATTAAAGTCGCTTCTGCTGTGGCGACTTACGGTGCCAAGCCAAGAGCAATTGACCCTGTAACCTATCAAATTTTTGAGGACGGGCGTCGCCAAGTAACTTTTTGGTTTGAATCTAATGGTGCTGGAGATAAAGCTAGAGCAGAAATGGAAAGAAGTTGGGCAGATATGCAAAGTGACATAGAATCACCCATTAGATATATTCGTGCCGCTCTAGAAAATCGTGAAACTCTGCTTGGTTTGGTTAAAAGGGCAGAACCGATAAGAGTTATTAAGCGTGGAAATCAAACATTGTTTGTTGCTGAAAATGCAAAGCCAGAACTAAAGAAAGCGATATTAAAACACTTATGAGCATGACATTAGACGAAGAGCTTAATTCATCATTTGTATCACCAGAACGGGAATTTATGGGCGAAAAGTTAGCCCCATACACAGAGGGGTCGAGGCTTTTGCTGTTACAGGTTAGAGACGATGAAGATAGTTCAATTTACTTTATTTGGGCTTTTGTTTATATGCATATTCAACTCGCAAAAGACAGAAAAGAGGCAATCAAACTTGCTTGGAACAAGAATCTTTTTAGAGAAAAATTGTTTTTGTGGGCAGACAATAAAACACAAGAGGACAGGGAAAGAGCAACAACCCTAGCATCTTCCATTATAGAAGAAGCAAGCAAGGGACAGGTTGAAATTGTCCCAACAGCAGGAGCATCTGAACAATTGGGAAACGCCTAACGCCGGGGGGAACTTCAGCATTCTTGTTCTCTCTGGCAGAAAAAACAGGTTGGAACATTGATTATATTTTATGGAATGTTCCATTGTCTCTTATGTGCCAAGCATCTCACTTTTTTATCTGGTCATCTGGTAGAAAGTGTAGGCGTAAGGGGTCAATGAATGTATCTGATATTGCCCACATAAATACGATCATGGGCATTTAACAACAGGTCAAATTTGTGATAGCTGAACACGTAATTCTTAATGACAAGCAATTTAATGAGGCGCTTGACCTCTATTTGCGTCTAAATAAGAAAACTATGGCGGAAGCCATTAATGAAAAAATGGCAAATATAGCCTATAAATCGGCTCAATTTACTGAACCAACAACAACAAAATCTGTTGCTTCAGCAAAGATCAAGCAACAACTTGTAAGCATGCCAATTACAAAAGATGGTGGAGTAAAAAGAAGTGGAGACACTAGATTTGTTGGTTTGTATAAACTGATGAATTGGCAAAGAAAAAACTCCAATCTTAAACCAGTTGGCGGAAAGTTCGGAAAAAATAAGGCAACTGGTTTTTCAAAGAAGTTTGTAAATAGACGGGCAAATTCTGCTAGGTGGATAAGGATTGGTTGGGTTCATGCGGCTAAAGCATTTAAAACTAAACCCAAAGAACCAACTCCCAATGAAAAAACAAAAAGGCAATTGGGTGGCGGAACACCAGCAGTTCCGGCAAGTGTTGTTGTTGCTGAAATCTTTAATAAAGCTGGTATTGCAGACACCAGATATAAACCAAGCAGACCAAGGGCAAAAACAGGGGCAGTTGAGGTTGGGAAGCCGGGCTTGGTAAAGGGCATTAAAGCGGAAATTCAAAATATGTATAAATATATTATACCAAGGCTTGCTAAAGATTGGTATGGCATAAAAGGAAAAATTAAAGCGGTATAACAAAATGGAAGAACTAAAATTTAAAATTGTTGCAGACAGCACGGGCGCTGATGCATCCATGAAAAAGATCGCCAAGAGCACGGGTGACCTTGGGAAAAGCGCACAAGGTGCAAATGCCTCGGTTAAGGAACTGGCAAAAAGTTTGTTATCTGCAAATAGTGGGGCATCTGCCCTTGGCAAAGGCTTTAAGAGTTTAGCTGGAGCCGGAACTTTAGGATTGGTTGGAGTTGGTGCTGTTAAAGGTGCGATGGCTTTTGGTGATGCATTATATGATGTTTCAGCAGAAGCCCAAGCAACAGGAAAAAGTTTAGATAAAACTTTTAATGCTGGATTTGCTGGAACAACTTCCGATGCGGTTCAATCATCTATTGATACAATTAAAGATGAAATAGATAAGCTGGAGAGAAAAGGACAGAAATTTGACCCATTAAGGCTATTACTCAAGGGAATTGAAAAGTTCTCTGGCATGGATTTGGGTTCGTCTATGGACGAAGCAAACATTGAAATTGCCAATAAGCAAATTGCAATGCTTCAAACAAGGCGGAAACAAGTTAAGGCAATTGAAGATATTGTTAAAAAAAATGAGGAAGATGCTTATTGGTTAGATCAATCTAATAAAAAATCTGTTTTGCGAAATAAATTATTTGAAGCAGAAGATGGTATTTCAGCAAAAATTTTAAGAAATGCCGGTTTACTTGGAAGTGAAGAAAGTGATAATTTGCATCTTGCAAGGGATCGACAAGCACTTGCACAAAAAGAATACGATCAAATTATTAAAGTAGCAAATGCAAAAGAAGACGAACTTGTTATTAAAAAAGCTGAAAGATCATTAGATCAAGCAAAACTTCAAACAATGCAAGCACAATTAGCCGTAATACAAAGACAAAAAGCAGAGGGGGACAAGGCCGCTCAAGCTACAAAATCATTTGGTGGGGGTATGCTTGGTTCATCACAAGCTGGACGAACGGCAATGGAAGCGGCACAAAAACAAAGGGCAAGCCAAACAAAACAAGAAAACTTTAAAACTCAAGACGCCTATTATGCAGACCAAGCAAAACAAGAAAACTTAAAGCGTAGTGCAAAAGGATTGCCGCCAGTAACGGCACAAGATATGCGTGTTCGTGAGGCCGAGAAAGTGGCCGCCGCCCAAGCCCCAACACTTGCCGAACAAGCTCAAGCTCAAGCAACTGGAATGAGTGCAGAGCAAGTTGCAATTTCAAATGTAGCTCAAAAACAAGCTATTAGTAGTGGAATGGCTCCTGCGCCAGCAGATCAAGCGGGTGATTCTTGGAAGGGTGAAATAAGCAAGACAATGCAAGCTATGATTGATGCATTAAACGCATTGATGGGCGCACCATTGGTTACATCTGGTGCTGGAGGTTCTAAATGAGTGCAGTAATAGTTGGTTCTCCTATCTCTGGCGGGAAAGTTTTGCAACGGCAAGACTATCAGAGAGACATTAACGGACTTGAAACCATAACAGAGAATTACAAAATTAGAACAGAAGATCGGCTTACTCTTGCTCCGGCAAAAGATACAACCCATGCCTCGTTCTCATCCTCTAGTTCTAAATATGCTAGGATGGCCGTGGAAACCATTAGCTTTGGTGAAGAAGATGGTGGATTAAGTTCTATGTCCGTTGTTTATGTTGGGCTTACTGCTTCCACCGGGTTGCCCAAACCAGTAGTTAGAATGATTCCCACAACTGGTGCTGGCATCTACGGCCCACCATTAACCATTGAAATTGAGTTTATAACAGATTTAGTGGAGAGCGAGTTTGCAAATGGGCAATTGGTAAAAGGTGTTCCAACAAATCAGCAATTTACAAATGTTGGTTTGGGAAGATTTCTTACAATGCCATCGCAATTAAATGGGCTTACACTACCAAGCCAGCCAAGACCACTTGGAGTCGTGCAATCAAACAAAGATGGAAACATTACTTATTATGGATATTGTATGGACAACTTGGACTCTACAAGAAGGGGTCAATTCTTGGTAGCTAAAGCAGTATTCAAAGAAAAACAATTTGGAATCGGTGCATTTGCCTACGCAACACAAACATGACAAAAGAACCTCGTCTTATTGAGCTAAAGGGAAGCTCTCGTCTTGCACTTGGATTTTTTAATAGCCTTATTAGGCGCATTGAATGCACAAAGCCGATTGCTGGTGATGGAATCACTCTTACAGAAAAAGAGGATGGAATACAGGTTGCTGTATCTTTGGGGGCTTTGGGTGGTGCTGGTGGATTTAAAACCATCGACCTTAATGTTTGCTCCAATGGAACACCTGCAACAATTCAAGTTTACGGACCATCTACGGCCTAGCATTGACATAAGGGGCAGTTAAAATGGCACAAAATATCGACTTCTTTATTGATGTGACCAATGGGACGCTTGTGGCGGCTGGCTCGGTCAAGAATGGCGTTCTCCCTACCTTTACCCGTAACGACACCTATAATCTTCGTGTTCGCCTCCAAGAGCGTGACACCAACAATTTCCTCCGTGATTTGGACACAACAGGGGCTTCACTAAAGCTCGGCATCGGCGGGATTGATGACGGCCCTAGTGATGGTCAATTTAAGCTCGTTCTAAACTCCGTCACATCCAACGCCATTTCATTCAACGCAACGACAAGCCAAGTTTATGCCGCAATTTCCGCAATCGCTACCAATGCTTCTGTTGCCTCCTATTCGAGCGAGCCTTATTCCTATTTAATCACATCGGCCACGGCAAATACCGCAATGTCGTTTGGTGGTTCTAGCTTCACGATGTTCCCGACTAGCTCGGTTATTGTTAATACTCGAAGATTCCCTGCCTCCGGCATATCCGCCCAACAAGTCATAAAACTTCGCCGTAACCCAGCCGTCTATTCTGATACCTTCACGGCATCATCGGTTTCTGGTGTGGTTGCTCTTACTAGAACACAAGTTGGCTCCACAACTCGCAATGAAATCTATAACCTTGCTATCGGCCCAGATGCCGAGGGTGGTTCGGTTGTTCTTGCATTTGGAACCAACACGACAACCGCTATCGCCATTGGAGCAAGTGCCGCCAGCTTTGCCGAAGCACTCACATCGGTTACTGGCATCGGTGCAAATAATGTTTCCGTGGACTCTGGAAACAATGACGGAGATTATTCAATTTCCTTTGTTCGTTCATTGGGATTACAAGCCGTCACTACTGCACTCACTTTGGACACCTCTGGGGTTGTTTATGGTTCTTACCTAGGAACATCGGTTACAATGGCAACGGCTGAACTAGACGAACTATTTGCCGAAGCTGGAACCGATACCATCACGCCCACAATCGAGATCGAGCTTACCCAGAGCGGAACGCCCAAGACAATTTATCAAGGGTCTATTAGCGTTCGCCGTGATCTTATTACAACCGGGGCAGTAGTCCCCGCAGACCAAGCATCGTATTATACCAAGGCAGAAGCCAACGCACTCTTTGTCGAGGACTTAACCTCAAATGTCGATGCAACCAACCGCAAGCTATACAATAGTTATGGAACGGCTTTCCTAGATTGGCAGAACAACTCCATTGGAACTGGCTCCACAATTCTAGATTTATCTGGAACTGCCATCACAATTTCTGATGGATATAATTTGGGAGTAGGCACAACAACTGGAACAAAGATTGGGGTTAGCACGGCCTCAAAGATTGCCTTCTTTGGCTCCACCCCAATCACACAACCCGCAAACATCAATGTTGTTTCTGGCCTAATCAATGTAGGATTGATAGCAAATGGGACAACCTACGGAGTGTTTCCACAATCTCCAAGAACCATTACTACGCTAACATCTGTTTCATTTGGAACGCTAGCTGGCAACGATCAGCATTATAGGGATGTAGTTGTTACTGGTGCGGCTGTGAACGACATAGTTTTGGTTGGCTTACCTTCTGCAATTTCAGCAGGTGCAATTATTCAAGGGGTTGTCTATGCTTCAAATGTTGTTTGCTTGTCTTGCGTAAATGCTGATAGCGTTTCTAGGGATGTGAACACGGCCACTTACCGAATCTCCGTCATCGGCTATTAAGCCGAGAGCCGAAAGGCTGAAATCCTATGGGTAAAGTTTTATCTGCACAAGGGAGTGGATGGTTTCCAAGCTGTATTACATACGGGACAGCAACAGACCCTACAAGTTTTGGTTTAGATTGCACGATTGTGCAAGGAATGTCTCTGTATTGGAAAACTAGGAAATGGAGGGTTGATGCTTCTGGTGGTTATAGATTGTATAATTCGCCGGGTGGTCAGCCTGATTTAGTGGCAAGTTATTCTGGCGGCGGAGAAATTGTAGCTGATTATTTACCATCCTATTTTTCAACCGATCGAATTACACCAAGTTCAGAAGAAAATTTATTGTGCTTGGGTGATTATATAAGAGACATGTCGTCGCAAAATATCTTCATTACATTAGATAATGGAACCTTTTCCTGTTTTTTTAATGTATATTTATTCTTTTCTGCTGGGTACCTAAATCAAACAAAAGTTAACCCATATTTTGAATTGGATACGGGTGGGAAAATTCAAAATGGAGGGCAAGCAATTACCGAAAAAGTTGGAACCTTGAGGATGAGTTTTGATGGATATGATCTAGATAGTAATTTGTATTATTGGGACAGAATTCCAGAGGAATACTCAAATGTTGAAGGAAATGTTTTATTTCATTATACTTGCACTGAATATTGGTCTTATGGTGGAACCTACAACACCTCTACTGGTGAAACCTTGACATAAGGGCAAGGCTATGAACTGGCTTACCGAAAACTTTGCAAACATTATGGCGGTGGTTGGAGCAGTCGTTGTCCTCGCTCGCATCGTTGTGAAACTGACCCCAACGCCAGCTGATGACAGCGTTCTTGAAAAGATTGTTTCAGTTCTAAAAACCCTCGGATTGCATATTGACTAATGATAACTTCCATTCTTGCAATCATTGCAGGATTGGTTGGCATTGGCGGGTGGTGGATTGCTAATAGAGCAAAAACCCGTAGAGAAAGGGATGATGAACAAATCGCATATAGGCGTTCTCTTCGTGATGCAGAGGTTGATTCTTGGATTCATCGTCGCTAGCGTTCTTGCTGGTTGCGTAACAACTCAACCCTACGACATTGGGCAAACGCCGAACCAAGACTCAATCTCGGACTTCATCATGCGATGGGACAAACTCGACAGAACCCATGCCACTAAAGAAGAATACAGGCAGTTGTATGGGCAAACGCTCAAAGCGCTTTCTAGAGCAATGGAAGAGGCAGAACGATACAAGTCGAGGTCTGAAGCAGAATGACCCTTAAAGAAGCGGCGGAACGCTCCAGAGGGCATATCGAACGATTAGAGGCTACTTTTGGGGCTAGAGTTGCTAAATGGTTTTCTGAGTTACTGGATAAAAAAATACCTGTTTTAATTTATTGCTCAATCAGAACGCCACAGGAACAAGAAGAACTTTACGCACAGGGTAGAACCAAGCCGGGGCCGAAAGTCACAAATGCTAGGGGCATTCCTGCTCAATCTTTGCACATTGGCGGGCACGCTATTGATTTTGTGCCTCTGGCAAGAACACCCACAGGGGATTTCATTGTTTCTTGGGAAGATGATGCAACCTATGCAATCTGCCAAAAAATAGCAGAGAAATATAATTTAAGGCATCTCGAGTGGGAAACCCCACACTTGGAGGACGGAACAATTTCTGGATGGAGGGAGTTGGTTGCCACACAAAAACAAGAGGTGAAAAACTCAAGCAAATCTCTTGTTAGTAAGCGTCCGTGGTCTAGCAGATAAAAGGATGACATCGACAAAGAGTGTGTCGTCATCTAAAAAGTTTTTTAATGAAAAACATCTTCATCATTTAACTCAAATTCAAGCGGCAACCTGTGAAGCACTTGAACGAAAATATACAGCAGGTGTAGAGGCATATCAGACAAACTTGTGGGAAATGCCAGCAATGAGAATGGTCGAAGAAGGCATAAATGAAGCTGTCGACCAGATAACATATTTGATGTCGTTGAGGCAATCTATGAAGGTTATATGCGCATTGGCACAGGAGGGCATGACAGATTTGGAGTTGACGAATCCCAAGGCAAGAGAGTGTTGCCAGCTTATTTACACTTCTCTTACAGGAGACAAAAACCCAACAAGTGAAAACGATTAAATTTGTAGCTTGCGGAGATATACACGGAAACGAGCAATGCCCCAAAAGTGTTAAGGCTTTGCTCGCATTCTGCAAAGATTTTAAACCAGACCTTGTCGTTTGCATTGGCGACCTTTGGGATTTCAAGGCGATCCGCAGGGGTGCTGGTGATGAGGAACAGGCTTCTAGCTTGCAAGAGGATTGGGATTGTGGAGAAGAGTTTATTAGGGAGTTTTTTAAATTTGGTGAGGAAAGAATCTTTCTGCGGGGCAATCACGACGAGCGACTTTGGGATTTGGCAAAAAATACTTCCAGCGGGATTTGCAGAGACTATGCCAACAGCGGGATTGAAAATGTGGAAAAGATAATGAAGGAAACAAGAGGAACTATGTTGCCCTACGACAGCATTCACGGTGTTTATACCTGTGGGAGCCTTTCCTTTGTTCATGGTTATGGGCACGCCATGCATGGAGCCAAACAGCATTCTGATGCATACGGAAATGTTTTGTTTGGGCATACTCATGCTATTGATTATTTTAGAAGTGTTTCTCATGACCTTCGAGAGGCTTGGAACATCGGGTGCCTTTCCGAGCTAGGGCCGAACTACAATAGGTCGCAGATGCGTAGGCTCCGATGGCAAAATGGTTGGGCATTTGGAATGATTCACCTTGGAGAAAAAAGCCATGATGTGTTTCAAGCAAAAAGAAGAAATGGAAAATTCACAATCCCAACCACAATCAAATCCTATTAAATTATGAAAGATAGAAAATGGTCTAAACCAATCAAAGGAGAGTGGGCGTCTGCTTTGCAGAGTTACATAAGTATGCAAGCCGATGTTGTCCCAGAAGGATGGAAGAAAACCCCAGATGTATTAAGGGCGATGGGCTTAAAATATATGCGAGGTGGAAGTCGCTCCATTATGCTTATCGACATGGTTGAAAAAGGTATTCTGGAAAAAAAACAATTTAGAATTTCAGACATCAGCGGCCGCAGGGTAATGCCAATTGACCACTATCGATTGGCTCAAAAATCAGCGTGTAGCAAACAGAAAACAAACAGCAAGCAGTAATTTTGGTTTTTGCAGTTTGGGGGATGGTGTCATCATAAGGCCGGAAAAACATCGCCACGCCTAGCCAATCCTCGCACGATTTACATTTTACATAAAGTGTTGATAATAGGCATCTTACGCCTATTGACCATTTGAAAGCCCAAAAACAGGTTAATTCAAAACTAACCCACCTTAAAAAAAAGATTAAAAAACCTTTGACATCTTTGGGAAACTTGTCATATTTAAAGCATGACAACAGAAACAGCAACCAACACAGCAGAACTTGGAACTGCTCAAGATTCCAAGATTGTAGAAAACATGAGAGAGGGATTTAAGATTGGATACATGATTGCCCTAGATC
>Ga0214921_10002880_pt1 | contig 27196 bp, 30 predicted proteins | sample LL1505_MetaG_FD_177992 | JGI IMG/M metagenome (GOLD analysis project Ga0214921, IMG submission 177992) | Freshwater microbial communities from Lake Lanier, Atlanta, Georgia, United States - LL-1505 | ecosystem: Environmental > Aquatic > Freshwater > Lake | place: USA: Georgia | collected... | reverse complement strand
AAACTAACCATGCGAGCGCAAGACCATACCGTGGTGGACTATGCCTTGGCCTGGGGTGAGTTGTCAGGGAAAGAGCCTTTCATGAAAAGCCCCGTCCCAGGCAGTTGGAATCAAATTACCGAGTTGGAAGCGGAATGGAAAAAACGAAAAGGTTTTTCCTGATGTTTTTTCCTGCGTACGCCCCAAGGAGTCTTGATTGAATCCTCAAGCCCTCTTTGAGTGCTTTTCGTCTGCGTCGTGCATCGTTACCCAAATGGGTACCGGTCTGATCGTTGGTTCTTTACTTTTCTTGGTCGCCGCAGGATTGACCCTTATTTTTGGCGTACTCGGGGTGGTCAATTTTGCGCATGGCTCTTTCTACATGTTGGGTGCCTACCTTGCGCTGACTGCTTACAGACTCACTGGTAATTTTGCAGTGGCCGTGATGGCGGCTGGCATTGGCGTCGGTTTGTTTGGTTTCCTGTTTGAGCGATTTCTCATGCGGCGTGTTTACAAGGCCGATGTACTCATGCAGCTGTTGGTTTGCTATGCGCTGGTGCTGATCATGGACGATATCGTCAAAATCGTGTGGGGCGCTGAGTTTTTGTCCATGGGAATGCCCGAAACCTTCCACGCGCCTCCATTTTTTATTGCCGGGGGGGTGGTGCCTGTGTTTTATGTTTACCTCATTGCGGCTGCGATGTTGATTGCTTTAGCGCTATGGGGCATTTTGACCTTCTCCCGCATTGGCAAGATCATCCGCGCGGCCGCTCAAAATCCCACCATGACCTCTGCATTGGGCATCAACACCAGCCTCATTTATGCCTCTGTTTTTGCTTTTGGTGGGGTACTTGCTGGTTTGGCTGGAGGACTGGCTGCGCCAGTGCGTTCGATGTCACCTGGCATGGGTTTCTCTATCCTTATTGAATCTTTCATCGTCACGGTCATTGGTGGCATGGGCTCCGTTAGTGGTGCTTTGGTAGGCGCTTTGTTGATAGGGCTCATACGTTCGTTTGGCACCATAGGCTTTCCACTTTTTGTCGAGGGCTTGATGTTTTTAGCCATGGTGCTTATTTTGATTTTGCGACCCAATGGTTTGCTGGGTAAGGAATCCCGCGCATGAAATCGCAAAGCACCTTGCGTCATGACATCGGCTGGGCCTTGGCGGCGCTGTTGGTTTTGTCTTTGCTGCCGCTGCTCACCCAGTCTAGGGTTACCCTTGATTTCGTCATTCGTTTGGCAGCCTTCGGTATTTTTGCGAGCTCACTGAATATTTTGGTGGGCTATGGCGGCATGGTGTCGTTTGGACACGCGATGTTTTTTGGCAGCGGTGCCTATGTGTTTGGTTTGCTGATGCAAAAAACACAAGTCTCCATTCCTGTTGCCATGTTGGGTGCTATTGCATTCAGTGGCTTATTAGGCTTGCTCATTGGTGCAATATGCGTGCGTCTGAAAGAAATCTATTTTTCTTTTTTAACGCTGGCTTTTCAAATGCTGATACACAGCGTGATCCTGACATGGACTTCCCTGACCGGGGGTGACCAAGGTTTGATGGGCGGTATTCCTCGCCCACCCTTTTTGGGCATCAACCTGTCTGACCATACCACCCTGTATTGGTTTTCATGTACTTTAGGTGTGCTGTGTTTGCTGGTAATGCGGGTCATTTTGCAGTCGCCCTTTGGTGCCACTTTGCGAATGGTGCGAGACAGTTCTGAGCGTGCTGTCTTCTTGGGCATTGATGTTTGGCGAATCAAACTTTATGCATTTATTTTGTCGAGTTGCATGGCCAGCATCGGTGGCGTATTGATGGCGCTTTTCGTGTCGGGTGCATTCCCCGATTTTGGTTACTGGACCATGTCAGGAGACGCCATTTTCATGATCATGATGGGTGGCTTGCATGTGTTCATCGGCCCTGTCGTGGGCGCTGCTTTGCTGCTGTTATTCAACGACATCATCACCCGTACCACCGAATACCACGGCTTGGCCCTGGGCTTGGTGGTGCTGTTGTTTGCGCTGGGCTTCAAGCGTGGCATCACTGATTTTTCACTTGAACTGCTCCAAAAAATAAACCGAAAAGGTGGCAAAACATGAGCCCACAAAAATTAAGCGTGGTGACCGGTGCAGCCAGTGGCATTGGCGCTGCCTGTGTGCGGCATTTGGTGGCCCGAGGTGACACCGTTGTAGCCCTCGATCTACCGGGTACCTGGTCTGATACCGCCACCCAAAAGACAGGCGTTGCTGCTTTTTACCCATGCGATGTTTTGCAAGAGTCCATGGTGCGTGAAGTCGAAGCCTTGATTTTTCAAAACCATGGGGCGGTGTCTGGTTTGGTCAACAGTGCAGGCATCTTGCAGCGCAAATTACCACCAGAGCAACTTGACATGGCTGAATGGGACAAAGTGATTGCAGTTGATCAACGCGGAACCTACTTATGCTGTGCTGTTTTTGGCGCCCGTATGGCGTCGCTTGGACATGGCGCTATTGTCAATATTGCATCGATCACGGGCTCGCGCTCCATTCCTTTGCACGCTTATGCACCCGCCAAGGCTGCTGTCATATCCATCACCGCCTGTCTGGCGGCTGAATGGGGTCGTTCAGGGGTCAGAGTCAATGCTGTGTCCCCTGGCTACACCTTGACCGAAGGGCTGCAAGCCGCCATCGACAGGGGTGATCGTAACCCAGCGGACCTTCATGCCCAATCAGCCATGGGCCGAATGGTCAAGCCAGAGGAGGTCGCGGATGTCATCGGCTTTTTGCTTTCTCCCGCTGCTTCAGCCATCACCGGCATCAATCTTCCGGTTGATTGCGGCTGGCTGGCTGGCTCAACTTGGCAAACCTATGGCGGTGTGCCACCTGCCCGAAACCTGGCTGGTGTGAGCTGATGCTGCGCATTGAACACTTAAGCAAATCCTTTGGCGGCGTGAAAGCCACATCGGATGTGTCCATGAATTTCCCCAGTGGCTCTTTGTCGGCTGTGATTGGCCCCAACGGTGCGGGCAAGACCACGTTTTTCAATCTCATCTCTGGTGCGTTGCAGCCAGACGCTGGCAAGATTTTGCTCGAGGATGAAAACATTGTGGGCTTGTCCAGCAGTGAAATTATTCGCAAAGGTATTGGCCGCGCCTTCCAAGTTGCAAAACTTTTTAAAACCTTGACTGTCGAAGAGTCTTTGAGAGGTGCTCTGCAATCTCCATTGGGTAAATCAGCGCAAATACACGGCAGTTTTCCGCTTGCACAAACGCGTGACCGAGCCATGGAGGTCATGGAGCTTTTGGGTTTGCAGCACAAAGCTGATGTGGTCAGTGGCAATCTGTCGCATGGCGATCAAAAACTCCTGGATATTGCTCTTGCTTTGGTGCTGCGGCCTAAAGTCTTGCTGCTTGATGAGCCTGTGGCGGGTATGGGGCCAGAGGAGAGAACCCAGATGATAGACACGGTGTATTCGCTTTGGCAAAAAGGTGGACTCACCATTGTTTTGATTGAGCACGATATGGACGTGGTTTTCCGCATCGCTCAGCATATTTACGTTTTGTCTTATGGGAAGTTACTGGCGCAAGGCTCAGCCGAGCAAATCCGTAACAACTCCGATGTGATTGAGGCCTACTTAGGCACACCCAAAGAGCTTGCCCATGAACGTCATGCTTGATGTTGTTGGATTGGATGTCCGTTACGGCAGCAGTCAGGTTTTGTTTGACCTGAAACTGCAAGTTCGCCAAGGCGAAACTCTGGCGCTGTTGGGTCGAAACGGTGCGGGTAAAAGCACCAGCATGAAAGCCATTGCAGGTGTCATTGCCGCTGCGGCTGGCCGCATACAGTTCAACCAAAAAAATATCACCGGCATGCCCTCACACCTGATTGCCAGAGCGGGTATGGGTTTTGTGCCTGAGGACAGGCAAATATTCACGGGTTTGTCCGTTCAAGACAATTTGGTTATCGGTGCCAAGCTTGGACAACAAGGCGAACAAGCTTGGACGCTTGAGCGTGTCTATGAGATGTTGCCCCTTTTATATCCCCTCAGGCAACGCATGGGAGGTTTGCTTTCTGGCGGTGAGCAGCAAATGCTCACCATTGGGCGGGCCTTGATGGGGAACCCAAGCTTGTTGCTTCTGGACGAGCCCAGTGAGGGTCTGGCACCCATCATGGTTCAAAAAATTGGTGAGTTGATCGAAAACTTGCGACAGCTTGGTACCACCATCGTTTTGGCGGAGCAAAATTTGCATTTTTGTTTGGGCTTGGCCGACCGTGCTGTGGTGATTGACAAAGGAAGCGATGTGTTTGTAGGCAGTATTTCAGAGCTCAATGCCAATGCCGACATCAAAAAGCGCTACTTATCCGTCTGAGTTGCTGATTCACATTCCACCCTAAATCCAGCGTAACCCTGCTTGACGACCTCTTCACACGTTGTACGGTAGCGCAGAAAGCCCCCAGGGTAGGGCATGAACACACGCGGTTTGCCAGGCACATTCGCACCTAAATACCAAGAATGCTTGGCCTGTGGCAAAAGGGTTTCATTGGCTGCAGCGTTGACAGTGGCAACCCAGCGCTCACTCGCTTCTTGGCTGGCCTCAATGGAATCGATTTTATTTTTTTGCAGATGTTCAATGCAGTTGGTGATCCATTCCACATGGTGCTCGATAGCAGGTGGCATATTGCACAAAACAGAGGGACTGCCAGGGCCGGTGATAGTGAACATATTGGGAAAGCCTGGCACCTGAAGACCGAGGTAATTCAAGGGACCAGCCTGCCAAGCTTTTTGCAATGTCATGCCATGTCGACCTTGGATGTCGATTTTGAGCAAAGAGCCTGTCATGGCATCAAAGCCGGTGGCAAACACAATGATGTCTAAATTGAATTCAGCCTTGCTTGTTTGGATGCCACGAGGTGTGATGAACTCTATGGGCGTCTCCCTGAGGTTGACCAAATCTACATTGTCAGCATTGAAGGTTTCGAAATACCCGCTGTCGATGGGCGGCCTTTTAGCAGCAAAGGGATGATCAATGTCGCTGAGCAACTCTCTTTTGACAGGGTCAGTCACAGTCTGACGAATTTTGTTTCGAATGAAATCTGCTGCAGTGCGGTTTGAATCTGGGTTCTGCAGCAAATCTTTGAAAGTGGCCCGAAACTGCAGGCCGCCCTTCAGCCAAGCTTCTTCGTAAATATGGTTGCGTTCATATTCGGTGACGTCATCGACTAAACGTTCTGAAATGCGAAAGGGGTGGGCATTGGTATTGGTTGTCATCACTTCTCGAAAGTGATCGGCGTTTTCCTTTGCATAGCGCTTGAAAGCGTCATCCAGTGGCACGTTTCGAGCAGGAATGCTGTAATTGGCCGTTCGTTGAAATACCGTCAAATGCTTGGCTTGCTCAGCAATCACAGGAATCGCTTGAATGCCAGTTGAACCTGTACCAACGACACCCACATGTTTACCCGAAAAATCAACCCCTTCATGGGGCCATTCACCCGTGTGAAACCAGTCCCCAGCGAATGAATCAAGTCCCGAAATGTCTGGAATATTGGCAGAGGACAAACAACCCACAGCCGTGATGAAATATTTGGCTACATAGGTTTGACCTGTAACGGTCGTGATATGCCATCGCTTGTCTGTTTCTGCGTAATGAGCGCTGTGTACTCGTGTGCCTAGAACAATATCGGGGCGCAGTTGAAACCGGTCAGCCACATGGTTAAGGTAGCGCAGAATTTCAGGTTGTTGTGGGTAACGCTCTGACCATTCCCACTCGTCTAAAAGTTCTTTGGAGAAATAGTAGGCGTAGGAGTGGCTTTCAGAATCACAGCGAGCCCCTGGGTACCGGTTCCAGTACCAGGTTCCGCCCACGCCTTGGGCTGCATCCAGTACTTTGACCGACAAGCCCAACTTGTCGCGCAAAAGGAGCAATTGGTACAGGCCAGAAAAGCCAGCCCCAACAACAATCGCATCAAGCAAAACGGGAGAGGTCTGGGTTGAAGAGCGAGGGTTCATTTGGCTTATTTTGCCTGTAATTTAAAGTCACCCTAAAACTACCTGTCCAGATAAAAAAGAGATAGACATGATGAAACTCGACCCTCAGCAGACTGCAAAAGCCCTGCCTTACAAACTGCTAGCGCAAGAAATAGAACATTTATTGGGCGACCCATCGGTCGTCGTGCCGCCGCGCTTGGTGCAGCGCTTGTCTGCGCAAAGCAGTTTGTTTGTCATGCCAGCATCGGATGCGAAACTGGCCATCACCAAGCTCATCACATGGGTGGCGGACAACCCTGGGCGTGGTTTGCCGGCCATTCAAGGTGAGGTCATGGTGTTTGATGTCCGTGACGGCAGGCATGTGTGCTTGCTCGATGGCCCAACCGTGACGGCACACAGAACAGCTGCAGTGTCTTTACTGGCCGCCCAAAAACTGGCTCCCAATCCTGCGGGTAAATTGCTGCTGGTGGGTGCAGGGGTCCAAGCAAGGGCGCATTTACATGCGTTTACCCAAGGATTGGGGGTGAAGGAGGTCATGGTGTCCTCGCGTACCCGTGCCAGTGCACAGCTGTTGGTAGAAGAGGCGCAAGCAATGGGTTTGCAAGCAGAAATAGCAGAAAGCGCCGGCGATGCTTTGGCTGACTGCAGTCTGGTGGTCAGTGCAACCAGCGCCCAAGAGGTTGCATTGCGAGCGCATCCACGGACAGATGCATTTGTGTGTGCCATCGGTGCATTCACAACTGCCATGGTTGAGTGGGCGCCTGATGTCTGTACCTATATGGCCCAACACGGTCGGGTGTATGTCGATACCCGTGACGCTGACCATGAAGCTGGGGACTTGCTGCAAGCTGGATTGGATGTGTCGACTTTCCCCACCTTGCAAGCATTGGTGCGAGGAGAGGTTTCTGAGGCTTATGCCCAAAAAGGACCTGTATTTTTCAAAAGTTGTGGCTGGGCAGGCTGGGACTTGGCCGCGGCCAGGTGCGTGATGCGTTCGTTGCATCTTGCTTGAAGACCGATGGGTTGAATGTCATCGAAGTAGTGATGCTAGGGACTAGCTGCCAAGGCTTGATCGATGTCCCACAAAATATCGTCCAAGGTTTCTAAGCCCACACTCAAACGAATCAAGTCGGGTGGCACGCCCGCTGCTATTTGTTGTTCTTCACTCAACTGCCTGTGGGTGGTGGAAGCGGGGTGAATCACCAAGGTTTTGGCGTCACCAATGTTGGCTAAGTGCGATAAAAATTCGACTTTGTTAATAAAGCTTTGACCTGCCAACGCCCCGCCTTTGATGCCAAAACTCAATACTGCACCTGCACCTTTGGGCATGTACTTTTGCACCAGCGCATGGTCAAGGTGGTCTGATAAGCCTGGGTAATTCACCCAAGCCACCTGGGGGTGTTGCTGCAAATGTTGGGCCACAGCCAACGCATTGCTGCAATGGCGGTCCATGCGTAACGATAAAGTTTCCACGCCTTGCAACAGCAAAAACGCATTGAACGGCGAGAGTGCAGGACCAAAGGTACGCATACCTTCCATGCGGCATTTCATGGTGAAACCAAAATCTCCAAACGTTTCAAAAAATCGCACGCCGTGGTAACCGGGGGAGGGCTCGGTCATGGTGGCAAAGCGGCCGTTGTCCCAAGGGAATTTGCCCGATTCGACGATGACGCCGCCCATGGTGGTGCCGTGACCGCCAATGAACTTGGTCGCTGAATGCAAGCTGATGGCTGCACCCCAAGCCAAGGGTTGGCACAAATAGGGACTGGCAAAGGTGTTATCCATAAAAAGTGGGACACCGGCTTGGTTGCACAACCTGGCGACAGGTTCGATGTCCAGCACATTCAAAGAAGGGTTGCCCATGGTCTCGGCGTACACAGCTTTTGTTTGCGGTGTGATGGCACGGGCGAAGTTCTCTGGGTCTGTGCTGTCGACAAAGGTGGTTTCTATGCCCAGTTTTTTGAAGTTCACGCCCAGTTGGGTGTGGGTGCCGCCATACAGCGTGCGAGCTGCCACGATGTGGTCGCCAGCTTGGCAGACGTTGAGCAAAGCAATCATTTGCGCAGCCATGCCACTGCCTGTGGCCACTGCGGCTCTACCGCCTTCCAGCGCTGCAATGCGTTCTTCCAATACAGCTACCGTGGGATTGGACAAGCGGGAGTAGACGTTGCCAAAGGTTTGCAAGTTGAACAGGCTTGCCGCGTGCTCTGGACTGTCAAACACATAAGAAGTGGTTTGGTAGATGGGTACAGCACGACTACCGGTAGCGGCATCGGGAATTTGCCCTGCATGAAGGCTCAAGGTGTCAAAACCAAACTTGCGATCAGCCATGTTTTTCAATGTGGGGGTATGGGGCGGCGGGCTGAAATCACGCCTGTATTGACGCCAAACCAGCCCAGTCCACCAAATAAACGGGCGTGTTCAATCTTGACGCATCGGTCCATGACCACCGTTAAACCAGCATGAGCGGCAATAAGCTGGGCTTCTTCATTCACCACTCCCAACTGCAACCACAATACCTTTGCACCTATGTAGACGGCTTCTTGGGCGATACCCGGGGTGTCAGCAGGTTTGCGAAACACGTCAACGATGTCCACGGGGTGAGGAATGTCTTTCAAGCTGGGATAGCAGGTTTCTCCCAGTATTTCTGGGTATTTTGGGTTGACAGGGATGATGCGGTAACCATGCGCTTGCATGTATTTCGCAGCAAAGTATGAGGGGCGAAACCAGTCGGCAGACAAACCGACAACCGCCAAAGTTCGGTGGTTTTGCAAAACATTGCGCAGGGTCCGGATGTCGCTCATAAGAGTCATATTAGCCCAAAACAGAATAAATTTGCTTTATTTCCAAATACAAGGCATAGTACACAGCTTCGATTATCAAGTTCTTGTCGTTGTAGTTCGTTTCTAGTTCTGCCCCTTACACGGTATTTCTCCCTTCGTCTCATCGCTTTCTTGACCTTCGACCCCGAGGGGGGCTTCCCTTTTTTTTAAAGAAATGTAAGACATGGCAACAGGTACAGTGAAATGGTTTAACGAGTCCAAAGGTTTTGGTTTCATTACTCCCGAAGATGGCGGCAAAGATTTGTTCGCTCACTTTTCAGCAATCCAAAATCAGGGTTTCAAGACCTTGGCAGAAGGTCAGCGCGTCAGCTTTGACGTGACCACCGGCCCCAAAGGCTTGCAAGCTTCCAACATCAAATCCGCCGATTAAGCGCCAGACGCTTTAGGCCGGAAGATGTCCAAAGAAGAAATGCTGGAAATGTCCGGCATGGTGCGCGAGGTGCTTCCCGACTCGCGTTACCGTGTCACTTTGGACAACGGCCATGAACTCGTGGCCTATACCGCTGGCAAGATGCGGATGCACCACATTCGCATTTTAGCGGGCGACAAGGTCACATTGGAGCTCTCTCCTTATGACATGACCAAGGGTCGCATTACATTCCGTCACATCGAAGGCAAAGGACCCAGCGGTCCCAGAAAACGTCGATTTTGACTTCCAGCCCAACCGGTTCAAGCGGTTTGGGCTATTTTGTGAAGCGAGAAACTGTCGCTGTCGCAGGTGGCGCAGATTTAAATATTCGCTCACTGCTAGACAAACAACAATGGCATGATCCTTTGGGTGAGGCCTTGGCTTTGGGTGTGTCTTCCGCCACCTGGCCTTTGTTTGGTTTGGTGTGGCCCTCGGCGCAAAAAATGGCCGATCTGATGCAAACATGGCCTTTGCACAATTTACGAATACTTGAAATGGGTTGCGGCTTGGCCTTGGCCAGTTTGGTGATTCACAGGCGTTTGGGCAATGTCACCGCCTCCGACTGTCACCCCTACACACAGCGATTTTTGAGCGCCAATTTACGTTTGAACGCTTTGCCCGTGATGGCCTACCAAAGCGGTCATTGGGCACGTGAGAACCCCCAGTTGGGTGAATTCGATCTCATCATTGGCAGTGATGTGCTCTACGAGAGAGACCACCCTGCACAACTCGCTGACTTCATTCAGCGACACGCTGCAAGTCATGCCCAAGTGCTGATCATTGACCCCAACAGAGGTCAACGCAGTGCATTCAACAAGCGCATGGCGGTTCACGGTTTTGGTTTGAGTCGAAGCGATATCGTGTTGCCCTTGCATGACTTAACACCCTACAGAGGCAGTCTGCTCAATTACCAACGCGACTGATAGCTCTTCAATCACTGACAAGATTGATACAGATCAATCTGTTGAATTGGAAGACACCTATGCTGATCCATACAACAACCATGAATAAAGTTTGCGTATGAATGTCATCAGGTGGCCACGCGGCACCGCCATCTGTGTGGTCATCATGCTGATGCAATGTGTTCCATCTGCATGGGCGGTAGAAAAACTGACCTTGTGGCCGACCATCTTTTTTTTTGCGAGGCCAAGACCTGTGTCAATTCCAAGATCTTGGACTCGATGGGGCCAAGCAAATTGCGGGGTTTCCCTTGACCGGTACCGCTTGGCCAAAGACAAAGTCTGTTTTCAAAATACTGAACACGGCACAAACCGCACGACCCTTTGGGGTATTGAACACCATATGGCATTGAGGCCTGCCCTCAGGCCCTTTGCTCCATTCGGCTTTGACGAAGCTGACCTTGTCGACGGGGACACCGAACGCCTTGGCGACACCTGCCAAGTCGTTGCGGCTGTAGCCGCGAATCAGCTTGCAATTGGCTTGGGTGACATACAGGAGCTGGGGTTGCTGCTTGGCCGCCCAAGCAAGCTGGGGAGTCGCCAGCAAGTCCCACATAGCAAGAAACATCAACAAAAAACCTGAACGCATGCGTTACATTGTGACGCATGGATGATAAATATTTCATGCAACAGGCTTTGGCGCAAGCCAAACTGGCGCAAGACTTAGGTGAAGTGCCTGTGGGTGCAGTGGTCGTCCACCAAGGCAAGGTGGTTGCAGCGGCCCACAACGCACCCATCGCACACCACGACCCCACCGCGCATGCAGAAGTATTAGCGCTGCGTGCAGCAGCCTCGGCCTTGGGTAATTACCGCCTTGACGACTGCAGTTTGTATGTGACCTTGGAGCCTTGTGCCATGTGCGTAGGTGCCATGATGCATGCACGGCTGAAGCGGGTGGTCTGGGGCGCTACAGAACCCAAGACAGGTGCAGCTGGCTCGGTGGTGGATTTGTTTGCCAACCCCCAGTTGAACCACCACACCCACCACCAAGGTGGTGTCCTGGCTGACAAGGCTAGCCATTTGCTGCAAGATTTTTTCAAAGCCCAAAGAGCACTGCACAAACAACATGCGTCCGCGCCTTTGCGTGATGACGCCCTGCGTACCCCCGAAACCTGCTTTGCAGACATTCCCGATTACCCTTGGCAGCCCCACTACCTCAGCGAATTACCAAGCCTGAACGGACTGCGACTGCACTACCTTGACGAAGGCCCCAAGGACGCTGCGGTCACATGGCTGTGTTTGCATGGCAACCCCGCCTGGAGTTACCTTTACCGCAAAATGATTCCTGTGTTTTTGGCAGCTGGTCACCGTGTGGTGGCACCTGATATGCCGGGTTTTGGCAAGAGTGACAAACCCAAAAAAGACAGCGCCCACAGATTTGGCTGGCATCGCCAAGTGTTGCTGGAGTTTGTCGACGCATTGGATTTGCAAAAAATCCACTTGGTGGTGCAAGACTGGGGTGGCATCTTGGGCCTGACCTTGCCAATGGAGGCACCTAAGCGCTACCAAGGTTTGCTGGTCATGAACACCACCTTGGCGACTGCCCAACAACCTCTAAGCCCTGGTTTTTTGGCATGGCGTCACATGTGCGCTGACAAACCCCTGTTTGATGTGGGGCGCTTATTTGGCAGAGGCAATCCGCATATGTCTGAAGCCGAGTGCGCTGCCTACAACGCGCCATTTTCCGATGCTGGTCACCGAGCAGCTTTGCGGGCTTTTCCGCCCATGGTGCCGGAGTTTGAATACAGCGAAGGTGCAGACATTTCGCGTCAAGCCCAATCCTTTTGGCAGCACGAATGGACGGGCAAAAGTTTCATGGCGGTTGGTGCACAAGACCCTGTCTTGGGTGTGGAGGTGATGCAGGCTTTACGCCAACGCATTCGCCATTGTCCTGAGCCGATGGTGTTGCCTCAAGCGGGTCATTTTGTGCAAGAGCATGGCGAAGTGATTGCCCAGGCGGCCATCAAGGCATTGGCGGCAGACAACCTCTAGACTATGCGCCTTTGTGGCGATGACTTTGAGCATTGAACCTCCTATGCATATTTACCTGATTTCCCCCTCTGGCGCGGTGAGTGACAAGGCCGCTTTGCGACTGGGCGTCAAGCGTTTGAAGCAACTCGGCCACGATGTAGAGCTTGACCCTGACGCTTTGAGCACCGAGCAACGCTTTGCTGGCGACGATGATGCTCGTGTGTTGGCGGTATCTCGTGCTGCGGCCTGTGGCGCAGATATGGTGATGCTCACCCGTGGAGGCTATGGCCTCACGCGTATCGTGAAGCGATTGCCCTACAAAGCCATCGCAGCGTCCATCAAGCATGGAACGCAATGGGTAGGCCACAGCGACTTCACCGCTTTGCAACTGGCTTTGCTTGCTAAGACCGGTGCCTCCACCTGGGCAGGCCCCCACGCTTGTGCCGACTTTGGTCGCGCAGACATGGACGACATCACCTTGGCGTGTTTTGAGGACATGTGCCAAGGGCGAGGCGAGGGTGCGGGCTGGAAACTGCCCTCTAAAGACCTTGAACAGTTGCCCAAGAAAAACCTGCTGGCAGAAAACGCCACCTTGTGGGGTGGCAATTTGAGCGTGTTGTGCAGCTTGGTTGGCACACCTTATTTCCCCGAGGTTCAAGGTGGCGTGCTGTTTTTGGAGGACGTGGCAGAACACCCGTACCGAACAGAGCGCATGCTGACCCAATTGCTGCATGCAGGCGTCTTGGCACAGCAAAAAGCCATCGTGCTGGGGGCTTTCACCGAATACAAACTCACTCCCCACGACAAAGGTTTCAAGCTGCCAACCGTGGTGGACTGGCTGCGATCACAGCTGAAAACACCCATCTTGACCGGTTTGCCTTTTGGCCATGTGCCTACCAAGCTGTGTTTGCCGGTCGGAAAACCCGTCACCTTGCTGCGTGAAGGCCGCGAAGCATTTTTGTTATGGGCCCATCCCCACCATGGACACTGACGCCATCGTCATAGGCGCTGGGGTCGTGGGTTTGGCGGTGGCCAGAGCTTTGGCTTTGCGCTCGCCTGGCAACAAGGTGTGGGTGTTGGAAGCTGCAGACGCCATCGGGACCGGTACCAGTTCGCGCAACAGCGAGGTCTTGCACGCGGGGATTTACTACCTTTCTGGGTCTTTAAAAGCCAAGTTGTGCGTCAAAGGCCACGCCATGTTGACAGCCTATTTGCAAGAGCGTGGCTTGCCTTTTTGGCTGTGCGGTAAATTGATTGTGGCTTCCTCACCCGATCAACTGCCAGCCTTGAAAACCTTGCAGGCCAAGGCTTTGGCCAATGGCGTCGAATTGACATGGTTAGACGCCGAACAGGCTTTGGCCATGGAACCGGCGCTGTCTTGTGTGGCGGCCCTTTATTCACCCCGCACCGGATTGGTTGACAGCCATGCGCTGATGCTGAGTTTGCAAGCCGATGTGGAAAACGCAGATGGCATGGTGGTTTTGCACACCCGTGTGCAAAGCGCCCATCCCACAGGCCAAGGTTGGGAGGTCGTGACCGAAGACGGCACCCGGTTACAGACCCCTGTGCTGGTTAACTGTGCGGGACTGGATGCGCCCTTGTTGGCACAACGCTTTGATACTTTGGCAGCCCAGCATGTGCCCAAAGCGTTTTATGCCAAAGGCAATTATTTTTCTTTGACGGGCAAATCGCCGTTTTCCCACCTGATTTACCCCTTGCCCAGCGAAGCGGGTTTAGGCGTTCACCTGACCTTGGACATGGGAAAACAAGCCAAGTTTGGCCCCGATGTGGAATGGGTAGACGCGCCAGACGACTACACCGTCCACCCCGAACGTGCTGCACCTTTTGCGGATGAGATACGCCGCTACTGGCCAGGCCTGCCAGACAATGCCTTGCAACCGGCTTATGCAGGTATCCGCCCGAAAATCGTCGGGCCCGATTCCCCCGCAGCCGACTTTGTGGTTCAAGGTCCCGCTGTGCATGGTCTGCCTGGCTTGGTGAACTTGTTTGGCATCGAGTCGCCGGGGCTGACCAGCTGCTTGGCGCTGGGCGATGAAGTGGTGCAGGCTTTGTCATAGTGCCTGCCTACAATCTACTTTTTCTTATGGATACTCCGGAGATTGCATGACCACCTACGACAGCCACTACATCAACGGCGCTTGGCACAAGGCCCACAACTCTGCAGTGTTTGAGGTACATGACTCCACCACCGAAGAGGTCATGGCAACCGTTCCCCAAGGCACGGCAGAAGAAGCCACCCAAGCCGTGGTGGCGGCACGGGCGGCTTTCCCTGCATGGTCTGCGCTCAGTGTGGAAGAACGCTGTGTATATATAGACAAAATCGTCGCTGGACTGAAAGCTCGCACAGAAGAAATGGGCACTGCGATTGCCCGCGAGGTGGGTATGCCCATCAAGATGGCCAAGATGATTCAGGTCGGTGGCCCCATCTTCAACTGGGGCAACGCCGCCAAAGCTGCTCGGGCCTTTCATTGGCAAGAGCAGGTGGGCAATTCGCTGGTGGTGCGTGAACCGATTGGCGTGGTCGGCTGCATCACCCCTTGGAATTTCCCGCTCAACCAAATCACTTTAAAAGTAGCCCCTGCGCTGGCAGCGGGTTGCACTGTGGTGTTAAAGCCCAGCGAAATCGCCCCCGTCAACGCCATGATCTTGGCCGACATCATCCATGCAGCAGGCTTGCCTGCGGGCGTGTTCAACCTGGTCAATGGCTTGGGGCCAGTGGTCGGCGAAGTGCTGGCCAGCCACCCCGAAGTGGACATGGTCAGTTTCACGGGCTCCACCCGTTCGGGCAAACGTGTGGCTGAATTAGCCGCCGCCACCGTCAAACGTGTCACGCTGGAATTGGGGGGCAAATCTGCCAGCGTGATCTTGCCCGACGCCGATTTGGCGGCCGCTGTCAAAGGCACGATTGGCGCTTGTTTGCTCAACAGCGGTCAAACCTGTTCTGCCCATACCCGCATGTTGGTGCCCGCCAAGCGTTACGACGAAGTCAAAGCCTTGGTGCAAGCCACCATTGCCAAATTCACTTTAGGTGCCAGCTTGGACGAAAACAGCCGCTTAGGTCCTTTGGTCAGTGCATCGCAACGCGAACGCGTTCTGGGTTTTATCCGACAAGGTTTGGAGGAGGGCGCCGAACTCGTGGCAGGCGGCCCCGACAAACCTGCGTTTGACAAAGGCTATTTCGTTCATCCCACGGTGTTGCGTGTGAAACCTAACGACACCTTGGCCCGGGAAGAAATTTTCGGTCCTGTGCTGGTCATCCTGACCTATGACACCGAAGAGGAAGCGATTCACATCGCCAACGATACGATTTACGGCTTGGGCGGTGGTGTGTGGAGTGTCGACCTTGACCATGCGGTGGCGGTGGCCAGGCAAATTCGCACGGGTCAAGTCGACATCAACGGCGGTCCGTTCAACGGTAACGCGCCTTTTGGTGGCTACAAACAATCCGGTAATGGCCGTGAAAACGGACGCTATGGCTTGGAAGAGTTCTTGGAATACAAGGCCATGCAATTTCCGGTGGCGGCCAAAGCATGAAGGCCCGTTTTCTGTGGGGGGCAGGGGGCTTGTTGGCCTTGGTGCTGGTGGTGCTCGGCGCTGTCGGTGTGTACCTGATGAGAGCGCAACCTCAGCACGAGGGTACTTTGCGCCTCGCAGGCTTGAAATCTAGCGTGAAGGTTTCCCGCGATGGTGCAGGTGTGGTGCATATCGAAGGAGACTCGACGACCGACACCGCGTTTGCGCTGGGTTTTACACACGCCCAAGAACGCGGATGGCAACTCGAGTTCAATCGCCGCATCATGCACGGCGATTTAGCAGAGATTTTGGGTGAGGCCGCTTTGCCAGTGGATAAATTGTTGCGCACCTTGGGTATTTACCAAGCGGCACAAAAGCAATATGCCGCTTACCCCGAGGACGTGAAAGCCACCTTGCAGGCGTACAGCAAAGGCATTCAAGCGTTTTACGCTTCTGGCAACCAAACCTTGTCGCCCGAGTTTCTGCTGCTGGGCACCAAGCCCGGTGGTCGCAGCGGCGTGGCGTGGGAGCCTGCCGACAGCGTGGGCTGGGCCTTGATGATGGCGCTGGATTTAGGCGGCAACTGGGGCCAAGAAATCTCTCGTTTAAGCGTTGCCAAAGTTTTGGATACCCAACGCTTGTGGGAGTTGTACCCCGGCTACCCTGGCGAAGCACCCGCCACCTCGGTTGATTTGGCCAAGTTGTACAAAGAGCTGGGGGTGTATTCCAGCAAGGTAAGCACTTCGGGCAGTGCGTCTTCAAGCAGTCACGCCAGTTTGGCTGTTCCCTTTTTAGGCGAGCCTGGCTTGGTGGAAGGCAAGGGCAGCAATAACTGGGTGATCTCGGGAGAGCGAACCGCTTCGGGCAAGCCTTTGCTGGCCAACGACCCGCATTTGGGTTTGGGCACACCGGCCATCTGGTTTTATGCCCACCTGAAGTCACCTGAACAAAACGTCATCGGTGCCACTTTGCCTGGCATGCCTTTGGTGGTCTTGGGCCATAACAGCCATGTGGCCTGGGGTTTCACCAATACCGGTCCCGATGTGCAAGACCTGTATTTGGAAAAAATCAACCCTGCCAACCCCTTGCAGTACCAAACACCTGAAGGCTGGCAGGCGTTTGTAACCCGCCAAGAAACCATCCGCGTCAAAGGCAAGCCCGACGTGGTTCACACCGTGCGCAGCACCCGCCACGGCCCTGTATTGAGTGATGCACAAAGCGCTCACGCTGACATCATTGATACCAGTAAATTTGTGTTGGCCTTGCGCTGGGCAGCTTTGGACGAGGACAACCGCACCTTGATGGCGGGCATTCGTGGCAGCCAAGCCAAAACCATCAACGATTTCTTTGAAGCGTTCAAGGATTACCACTCTCCCATGCAAAACGTGGTGGTAGCCGACGACCAAGGCCGCATTGCTTACAAAGCCATTGGCAAAGTGCCCGTTCGCAAGCCAGATAACGACTTGAAGGGTATGGCACCCGCGCCGGGCTGGGACGCTAAATACGACTGGGCTGGCTGGTTGCCCATGGCGCAAACCCCCGAGGACCTTGGGCAAAAGGGCTGGATTGCCACCGCCAATCAACGTATCACGCCAGAGGGCTACCCCCATTTCTTGGGTCAAGACTGGGTAGCACCTCACCGCATGGACCGTATCACCCAAATGATCGAGGCCAAGCCCCAACACGATATCGAGAGCATGAAAACCATGCAAAACGATGTCTTGTCTTTGTCGACCCAGCGCTTATTACCTCATCTTTTGGCCGCTCAATCTAGCCATGCCTTGGCACCTGCCGCCATGAAGGTTTTGCAAAGTTTTAATGGCGAAATGAAGACCGAACACGCGGCTCCTTTGATTTTTGCTTTTTGGGCTGATGAGTTGACCCGGGCTTTGGTTGAACCCCAATTGGGCAAGGATCTTTTTAAATCTCAGTACGGTAAGCGCCATTTCCGTAGCTTTCTAGAAGACACCCTGGCCAAACAAGACGCCTTTTGGTGTTCGCCCAAGTCCTGCGCTGACCAATCCAGCGAAGCTTTCACCCGTGCTTTGGAGCGTTTGTCCAAGGCCCAGGGCAAGGATGTCGCGCATTGGCAATGGGGCAAGGCGCACATGGCCATCAGCAGCCACCGGCCTTTAGGTCAGTCGCCGTTCTTAGCTAAATGGTTAGACGTGACGGAGCCCAGCCCCGGAGACCCATTCACCGTCAATGTCGGCACCTATTGGTTAAATGAAACCCATGAACCTTTTGCCAGCCGCCATGCGCCGTCCATGCGAGCTATCTATGACTTGAGTGATTTGCAAAACTCTTTGTTCATTTACCAAACTGGCCAAAGCGGCGTGATTGGTTCCGAGCACTACAAAGACATGTCGCATGAATGGGCAAACGGTCACTACAGACCTTTGCAAATGAACCCACCATCCCAAGCCAGCTTGTTAACCCTCAAACCTTGACCAGTCTTTTGATTTAATACGATGTATATTATGTTAACCAAGAAACGGGTATCTCTAATGAACCGCGCAAAACTTGCCCACATCCTTTCTACCCTGTGTTTCATGGGTTTATCAGCCGCTCAAGCCCAATACAGCGACTTGCTTAGCCAAAGCCGCGCCACCAGCCTAGTCATGCTCAAAGAGCTAGGACAAAAACTGCAGTCCGCCATGGCCGATGGCGGCGCAGTCAACGCCATTGGTGTGTGCAATCTGCAAGCACCTGAGATCGCTGGTCGTGTGTCAGCTCAAAACCAAGTCAATCTCAGCCGCGTGGGCACACGCGCCAGAAACCCTGTTATGGGCGTGCCCAACGACTGGCAAGCCAAGGCCTTAGCCCAGTTTGATGCGGCTTTGGCCCGTGGCGACAAACCCGCAGACATGGAGTTTTCCGAAACGGTGGTCAAGCCTGATGGGAGCAAGGAATTTCATTTCGCCAAGCCCATCGTGATGCAACCCATGTGCGTGGCTTGCCATGGCAGTTCTGACCAAATCAGCCCTGAAGTCAAAGCCAAACTCAGCGAGCTGTACCCCAATGACAAGGCGGTGAACTACCAGCCAGGTCAGTTGCGCGGCGCGGTGGTGCTAAGCCGCAGCGCTCCCTGAATATCAAGGATTTTTAGGGTATTTTTGGTTCCAAGCGCCTTGAAAAGCCTCTATGTATTGCGCTGATTCAGGCTTGTTGGCCTTGCGAGCAAATTCCAAAGCATTGATGCCTAACTGGTTTTGAATACGCGGGTCAGCCCCCTCTTCCAAGAGCAATTTGGTGGCCTTGGGTGTGCCGTAGTGCGCCGCCATCATCAGAGGCGTGGTGCCATTGGGTGACTCAGCGTCAAGGTAGGCGTGGTTTTCAATCAGCAGGCGCATGATCTCGATGTTGCCCTTGGTGGCGGCATAGTGCAGCGGTGTCCAGCCTTTTTGGTTGACATCTGCGCCCCGTTCGATCAGCTTTTTAGCCCAATCCAACTGGTTGGTGATGGCAGCCAACATCAACGGCGTTTCCTTTTGGGGGTTATGAATGCTCAGGTTGGTGGTTTTCCAATCCATCAGCACCTCGGCCACTTTAAGCGAAGACTTTTGCATGGCCAGCATCAGGGCTGGTTGACCCTGGGGGTTGGGGCTGTCAGGGTCAAATCCGCGCTGTAAAAGTGCGGTTACCACCTCGGCATTGTCAAATTCAATGGCTTTGAAAAAGTCGTCATAGGAGCCTGCTTTCGCAGGAAAATATATAATAAAAACAATACTGAATATTAGATACTTAAAGTAAAACATCAATTTAAAACCCCCTGAAACAAGCGATCAAAATTGGCTGAAGTCTGCCGTCCCACCTCCTGCTCATCCAGACCGCGCAGACTGGCAATTTGCTTGGCTACCCACGGCACATAAGAAGGGTTGTTGGTCTTGCCACGGTGGGGAACAGGGGCCAAATAGGGGCTGTCTGTTTCGATCAAAATGCGGTCTAGCGGCATCCTAGCGGCAATATCGCGCAAATCTTGGGCATTTTTAAACGTCAAAATTCCCGAAAAAGAGATGTAAAACCCAAAGTCCAACGCGGCTTTGGCCACCTCGGCGGTTTCGGTGAAGCAGTGAAATACGCCGCCTACCGACTTGGCACCCCCATCTTCGCCCTCTTCTTTCAGAATGGCCAAAGTGTCAGCACTGGCACTGCGGGTGTGAATCACCAAGGGCAGGCGCAGGCTTTGGGCGCAGCGGATGTGGCGTCTGAAGCGATCACGCTGCCATTCCATGTCTGCCACGGTGCGTTCACCCAAGCGGTAATAGTCCAAGCCGGTTTCGCCTATGCCCACCACTTTCGGTTGTCTGCCCATGGACAGCAAATTATCCAAAGTGGGCTCTTGAACACCTTCTTCATCAGGATGAACGCCTGCGGTGCACCAAAAATTGTCATGCGCCACCGCCATGGTGTTGACATCGGCAAAAGTTTCCATGCGGGTGCTGATGAGCAAGGCTCGGGAGACCTGCGCTTCTTGCATGGCTTGGCGAATATCGCCTAAATTGGCTTGCAGTTCAGGAAAATTCAGATGGCAATGCGAATCGGTGTACATGTTCAGGCGGCATTCAAGGCGCGTTGCGCACGGCTGACCCAGGCTTGCAGCAACAGCCCGGTGTTGAAAGGGTGGTCCACGGTTCGGGCGCTGTCCATCAACTCCCGCGACCAAAGGCTGAGGGTATTCAGACCAGTCTGTTGAGGTAAATCTGTGGCATCGAAGTAGCGAGGTGTGCTGCCGCACGCCACAGCCTGCATATCGTGGCAAAGCTTTTGCAAAACAGACAAAACCATGGCGGGGGCAGCATCAACCAGCCAACCGGCCTCGCCGCGCAGCAGCAACTTGGGCAAACCTGCCCAATCTTTGGCTTTCAAACCGTCGTTGAAAAAGGCCAAGGCGTCATGGGCTCGACCCCCAGCCGCACGAAGCAGCGCAACAGCTTCAGCGGATGGCACCGATTGTTCGCCCAGCCACGCCAAAGCGGACACGGTATCTGGCCAGTTCAAGGTAAAGACCAAACAACGGCTGCGAATGGTGGGCAGGAGTTCATGGGCAGCTGAAGTAGCCAAAATGAAGCGGGTGTCGGGAGGCGGCTCTTCCAAGGTTTTGAGTAAGGTGTTGGCGGTTACCGTGTTCATTTGCTCGGCGGGGTAAATCAGCACCACTTTGCCGCGTTCGCCTGAGCGGGTCATATGGCAAAAGTCCAGCATCTCGCGCAGCGCGTCCACACGAATTTCACGGCTGGGTTTGCGCTTTTTGTCTTCTATTTCTTTTTCCGCTTTTTCGCTCAGCGGCCAAGCCCGTTCCATCAGCTCGGTTTCGGGCATCAGCACCCGAAAATCTGCATGCACCCGCACAGCAATGCCGTGGCAACTGGCGCATTGGCCGCAAGCGCCTTGCGGTGTGGGCGCTGAACATAACCAGCCTTGGGCAAGCGCCAAAGAGAGTTCGTACTGCCCCAAACCTGAGGAGCCTTGGACCAACCATGCGTGTCCGGCGCGGGGCAGCAGGTTTTCCAAGGAGGTTTGCAACCAAGGTGCCAAGGTACTCATGAAGGAATATGGAGGTTTAAGCGCTGGTGCAGCACATGCATCACCTGTTCGCGTACCTGCTCAAGGCTGGCCGATGCATCAATGCGGGCAAAGCGTTTTGAATCTGCCTGCAACCTGTCGCTATAGCCTTGGTGAACTTTGGCGAAAAACGCAGCAGGTTGGGCTTCAAAGCGGTCAGGCACTCGAGCGTTGCTCAGGCGCTCTGCGGCAATCGAGGGGTCCAGCGAAAACCACAAGGTGAGGTCGGGTTGGCGCAAACCACCCGAGGGCAAGGCTTGCACCCAAAGTTCCAGTTGCCTCAGTACATTCAATTCAAAGCCACGCCCCGCGCCTTGGTAGGCAAAAGTGGCGTCGGTGAAGCGGTCGCAAACCACCACATCGCCTCGGGCCAAAGCAGGTTCAATCACTTGTTGCAAATGGTCACGCCGAGCCGCAAACATCAGCAGCACTTCACTCAACGGGTCCATGCTGTCGTGCAAAACCATGTCTCGCAGTTTTTCCGCCAAGGGCGTGCCGCCTGGTTCGCGGGTCACCACCACTTGACGCTTGGCTTTAGCGAAAGCATCTGCCACAGCTTGCACATGGCTGGATTTGCCTGCGCCGTCTATGCCTTCAAAGCTGATGAAAATCCCAGGGTTCATGCCGCTTATTGTGCCTTGGCAGGGTTGCGCTGGTAACGGTCCACGGCGGCGTTGTGCTTGTCCAAGGTTTCACTGAATTCACTGCTGCCGTCACCCCGCGCCACAAAATAAAGTGCTTTGCTGGTGGCGGGTTGAAGTGTCGCCAGCAATGCGGCTTTGCCCGGCATGGCGATGGGTGTGGGCGGCAAGCCTCTGTGCACATAGGTATTCCAAGGATGCTCAGTTTGCAAGTCAACTCGGCGTAAATTGCCATCGAAGTCAGCCCCCATGCCGTAAATCACGGTCGGGTCGGTTTGCAAGGGCATATTGATGCGCAAGCGGTTATGAAAAACGCTGGCAATCATGGCGCGGTCTGAAGGCTTGCCGGTTTCTTTCTCCACAATGCTGGCCAAAATCAAGGCTTCTTGCGGGTTTTGCAATGACAAGCCCATGTCGCGGTTGGCCCATGCCTGCGCCAACTGCTTGTCCATGGCGTGTAAAGCACGGCGCAACACAGCCACATCGCTGCTGCCTTTGCCATACATATAAGTATCTGGAAAAAACCGCCCTTCTGCCGGCATGTCGGCCAGACCTAAGCGGCGCATCAACTCTTCATCGGTGTCGCCTTGGGTGTCGTGCTTTAAAAATTCGGCTTTGCCCAAGGCTTGACGCCATTGGCGCAGGGTCCAGCCCTCCACCAAGGTGATGGCTTTGAGGTTTTCTTCGCCACGCACCAGTTTTTGCAGCAAGTCCCAAGCGGTGGTGGTGTTGGCGACTTCATAACTGCCTGCGCGAATCAGCTTGGACTGACCGCTGAACCTGAACAAGTAGTACATCAGCGTTGGCGACACATCGATGCCGGACTCGGCTATTTGGTTGGCCACCATGCGTGGCGTTGAACCTGGGGAGACCGACAGATCGACCGTCTGCGTGGCCATGGGCAAGGGACGCAAGACCCACCAAGCGGCAGCGCCTGCGATGACCAGCGCCATGCCGGTTGCCAGCCAAAGGCTGCTCCAAAACCATTTCATTGCCGCTCCTGCGGTGTCCAAAGATGCGGCCATGATAATAGAGGCATGAATACATTTGTCGCTCTCCCCGACTTGTTGGGCACTGCCCAAGGTAGTTGCACCCTGCCCCACCTCGGCGTCCTCCATGCCCAAGGCGCAGATGCAGCCAATTTTTTACACAACCAATTGAGTAACGATTTTTTGCTCTTACCGCCCCATCAAGCCCGTTTGGCTGCGTTTTGCAATGCCAAAGGACGGATGCAAGCCAGTTTCATTGGCTTCAAAACCTCGCCTGAAGATGTCTGGTTGGTACTTCGACAAGACCTGATGGCGCAAACCTTGAAGCGTTTGCGCATGTTTGTGCTTCGCGCCAAAGTGGTGATGAACGATGTGTCCGAGCAGTACGAGGTGCGTGGTCTGTTGGGTGCTGCGGTGCCTGCTTCGCTGGGCGAGTCGCCATGGTCTTTGGCCATGGATGCCGCTTGGACAGTGCGGCTTTACCCCGCACAAGGTCATGCCCGAGCTTTGCAGCTTGTGCCGGTGGGTACGGCTTTAACCACCGCTCCCTTAGACCTTCAAGATTGGCTGTTAGCCGAAGTGTTGAGCGGCGTGGCCGATGTGCAAGCCGCGACCTTTGAAGCTTTTGTGCCGCAAATGCTGAACTATGAATCGGTAGACGGTGTGAATTTCAAAAAAGGCTGCTACCCAGGTCAAGAGGTGGTGGCACGCAGCCAGTTTCGCGGCACCTTGAAGCGCCGTGCTTACCTTGCCTCTGCATCTGCGGTGTTACAAGCGGGTGAAGAAGTGCTCAGCGCCAATGACCCCAGCCAACCTTCTGGCGTGGTGGCGCAAGCGTGTCACCACCCTGTGCAGGGTCACTGGGCTTTGGTGTGTTTGCAAAACAGTGCTTTGGAAGAGGATGCAGTTGCAGGTACAGGCGCTTTGCTGACAGCCGCAGGTGCGGGTTTGACACTGCATCCCCTGCCCTATGTCTTGCGGGACGATATCTAAGCTTTTCGCAGTGACGTGATTTGCTCGGCTACGTGATGTGCCATGCCAAACCGCTCAGCAGCTGGGGACGAAAACCGCAGAGAAGACAAAAATTGCAAACGCCCTTGAGGTGTGCCCACCACCTGATGCAACGGATGGTTTTTCAAAGCCCACTCTTGTGCCAAGGCCTGGCCTAATTCGGGGCCGTATCTTGAGGTGGCACTGGCCAAGATATCAGCCTCGTTGATCAATACACAAGCCCAATCCAAATTCATCTCAAAAGGCCTGTCTTTGACTAGGTCGTGGTTAGCTGCCACCAGCGTGGGATCGGTGCGTAATATCAATTCGCTCACACGGTCTGTCCATACCGCATCCATGTTCAAACCTTGGGCGATGTCTCGCATTTCATGGGCTGAACGCTGTTCAAACTCTTGCACAAACCCATTCGCACCGCCTGGGTGCAGCACATCGTGCGAGCTAACCGCCAGCAACAAAGCCGCAGCCCACTCGTCTGACAGCTTGAATTCTTGGGCTTTCAAGGACTGCATCAAAAGACAAATGGCTGTGAGTGCATCAGCGGTATGCAGACGGTTGTGGTAGTTGGGTTCATAAATTGAAGCATCAGCCACGTCTTCCATATGAGAAGCCATGTTTTTTGCAGCGTTTAGCAATGTCTGCGCTTGACTGCCGGACTGCGGTGGCCCCTGAGGCCACAGCCTGTGAATACAGGCATTCAGAACCACCGGCAGGCCAGCCCAGGCATTGGGCCACTTGCTGCGCAAGTTGTACAACGTGTCAATGTAAAGCTGCAGCATCTTGCGTATCAGCCCATGGGAGAACGCAAGGCGTTGTGCATATTTTGTTGAAGCAATAACGCTTCAAACACGGGGACCAGCAAAGGTGAGGCTTCCGATAAGAATCGGTTGGCGTCTGCGCTGGCAATTTGTGTGCAGCTGACCTCATTCAACGCTTGGGCAGAAGCACCACGTATGCCGCCGTTCAAAAAAGCTTGTTCGCCAAACGATTCTCCTTTGCTTATTTGTGCAAACACAGTTCCTTGGGCATCGAGCAATTGCACAATCCCTTCTTGAATGAAATACAGGTGGTCCGCAGCATCGCCAGCATTGAAAATGCGCTGCCCTGCTGAGAAGGTGACTGTGGGGAAGTCGCTCACAGCACCCCCTTGGGCAATTCGTTCAGCGCCAAAGTACGCTTTACCGTGGTGCGAATGATTTGCCGAATCGCATGGGGCAGATTGGGCACCATGTGATCCACTTTGTGCAAAGGAATGATGCGGGCTTGTACAGGGGTCACAGTGATCACCGTTTTAGGCGCAGGTAAACCAGCCAAACCTTCTGCCAAACACAGCACACTGCCTGGCCCTAAACGCTCAATTTGATTGTCTTTCACTGCCAGCAAGCTACCGGACACGATGAAGTAAGCCACGGCCACGTCTTCGCCTTCTTGAAAGATTTTTTTCTTTGCCTCAAAACTGGCAGTACTTAAAAGCTTGCTACCCCATAAGCTGAAATACAAACGCTCATTGCTGCTTAATTGCCCAGAAGCAAAAATATCCATACTTTTGGGCGAGTTGGGATCCACTACCCCCAACGCATGCAGATGTTCAACATCAATTTCAAAACTGGCAGAAAACTCGTTCATCTGGAAGCGTCTCGCAAGTCAAGGTTTTCCAATTGTGCTGCCAGTGTTTTGAGTTGGGTGGCGATCAGTTGTCGGTCGTCATGGTTTAAATACTGAGGCGACAAATCAATGTGAACCCCTTGTGGGTGTTTCAAGCGCAAGGGTTTATCAGACTCGGCTTTTCTGGCGCGTATGGCATAGGTACGGATGGTGCGGTCTATGCCTTTCAAGTTCACCGCTGGGCGTTCTTCCACGTCCACCAAGTCATCCACCTGCACATAGGTCTCGTGGCTGATGAGGATGCCACCCGGGTCTGAACTGGCCTCTAAGCGCTGCGCCACATTCACTTCACCGCCAATGATGGTGTAACTCAAGCGCTGGTCAGAGCCAAAGTTACCCACATTGCAATAGCCGGTGTTGATGCCAATGCGAATGATGAATGGGTTTTCAAAGCCCCGTTCACGCCAACGGTTTTGCAATACCAGCATGCGCTCTTGCATCTCCAATGCCATCTCTACGCAGGCCCGTGCGTCCTCTTTTACGCCTTTGGATTCAGGATCGCCAAAAAACAGCATCACCGCATCACCAATGTATTTGTCAATGGTGGCGCCATAGGACAAAGCAATTTGCGTCATCTCTGAAAAATATTCGTTCAAATATTCGGTGAGTGACTCGGGTTGCAGTGACTCTGCAGTGCGGGTGAAGTCTTTGATGTCACTGAAAAACACTGTCAGCTTCTTGCGCTGCGTGGTGATTTGGGTGTCGTACTTGCCAGCAAATAAAGCATCATGAATTTGTGGTGGCAAATACTTGGCAAGTTGAAGAGACAAGCCTTCTAACCTACTTCTCTGCTGCTCAAGCTCCAAGGTTTGGGTTTTGAGGTTGCGGTTGAGTTTGACCAAGCGCTGTTCTTGCCTGTCTGAATGCCTGGTCAAATCTTCATTTTCTCGGACCAATTTGGAAAAACGGTCAAATAAGCGTTCGGCAAACGCTTGAATTTGAACATGGTCTCCACTCTCGAGAATTGCTTGGCCTTCGGCCAGCAGTAACTTTTCTCGATCGTAGAGATCAAAAACGTCCTCAGCCATGCTGCTCAACGGTGAAGTTCAAGGATTGAAAACGGTCTTTGAAGTCTTCACCCAACTCTTGCATGATGTCGTCATCGGCTTCGGCAAGCCAGGTCACTTGAACCTCGTTATCCGCCAAGCGGTAAGCATCCAAGCCCTCAAAGATGCGGTACATGGCTTTGATGCTGGAACTGTTGATGTAGACCATGGCCATTTCCACCTCCATTTTTCCTTTAGCTGAGGTGGCTAATTGGTTGATGGCAGAAATCACCTCACCATAAAAAGCCGATACGTCTTCGGGAAACGACTCTCCGCTGATACTCAGTTTCAGTGGGTCGTGTGTCAGTGAGATGGCGGGGGTGCGGTCTGTGGCTGCGATCTGCATGGCTTTGTCCTTACTCTTAAATAGTTGCTGCAAGTATGAAATCGACGCTGTGTTCGTCCACATCGACAAAGGTGTAGCCAATCGGCTGGGTTGATCGCCTTGCAATCTCTAGCAGTCCTAATCCGGAACCTGGCCCATCGTGCTCACTGGCGTGTGCCATACCGTCGCGGTACAACTGTCGAATGGTGTCTTTGTCGGCACCTTCAATTTGCGCCAATCTGTCCTTTAGACCTTGGGTTTTGTCTTTTTCAATGCGGTTGCCGCACATGACGGTGATTTCTTTTT
>Ga0214921_10002879_pt1 | contig 27208 bp, 18 predicted proteins | sample LL1505_MetaG_FD_177992 | JGI IMG/M metagenome (GOLD analysis project Ga0214921, IMG submission 177992) | Freshwater microbial communities from Lake Lanier, Atlanta, Georgia, United States - LL-1505 | ecosystem: Environmental > Aquatic > Freshwater > Lake | place: USA: Georgia | collected... | reverse complement strand
GAGCTGCGGGATCTTTTTCTCGGTCACATCAGCGAGGACTGCAACCGACCTGAGTTAGCCAGGAAGGCGATTGAGGAGGCCCTGATCAGGGCCGGCAGAAAAGGGGTTCGGGTGCATGAAACATGTGCCAATGAGGTTGGGGAGAGGCACGAAATCGGGGGGTGAGGAGAGCGACCTAACCGTGACGCAATTCTCGATTATCTTACGGCAACTACATGGGTCTTTCCGCCCCGACCAAAGAAACGTCAGGAAATAAAACGAGACCAAGGGCGCTTTTACAAGCCCGGGATATAGCCTTTGCCGAACGTCGCAGTGGACTTGGCGCGGAAATCGGAGATGAGCGACATAAGCGAGGTGGTGCCGCCGTCGGCCACGATGGTTTGGCCAATGATGTAGCCAGCATCCTCAGAGCACAGGAAGACGGCGAGCTTGGCGATTTCGGACTTTTCTCCCGACCGGCCCAAAGGAACCTTTTCGGCAGCGACTTTGCGGGCGTCCTCCTCGTTAAAACCGGGGAGTGCCTTGGAATAATTTTCCACCGTGACCCAGCCCGGCGCGATGGCGTTCACCCTCACCCCTTGGTGCGCGATTTCAACGGCGAGCGCGCGGGTGTAGGCGTTGATCGCGCCCTTAGTGGCGGCATAGAGCGCGTGTTCAGGCGCGCCTGAGAGGCCATGGATGGAGGAGATGTTGACGACTGCACCACCGCCGTGGGCGATCATCTCCTTCGTGACACGTTGGGTGAGAAAAAACTGGGCGCGGACGTTGACATTGAACAACAGATCGAACCACTCCGGCTTCACCTCAGGGAAGGGCTTGTTGAGACAGATGCCGGAGTTGTTGATGAGACAGTCCAGGCCGCCCAAAAAAGCGATGGCACGGTCTCCTAGACTGACCGACTCCTCCACTTTCGCAAAATCCGCCTGGAACATCTCGCAGCGCCGTCCCATCGCCCGAATTTCATCCCGAGCGGTGATCGCGCCTTCTTTCGTGCTGGAATAATGCAGCACCACATCCGCTCCCTGGCGGGCGAATTCCAGTGCGATTTCGCGGCCAAGCCCCGTGCCAGAGCCGGTGACTAAGACCCGCTTGCCCTGCATTTTGAGAGGTGAACTCATGGAGGGAATCCCTTCGGCCGTCTAGATTGATGGCACCTTTGTCGGATGAAAAGCCGAATGCTCTTGCTCTATCCCGAGAGAAGTAAACTCTGAACGAGGTTGATTTACGGGAATCTTCAATGGTGAGTCGAGGTTGCGGGAAATTAAACCAAGCTTGCCGAAACAAACTCCTATTTTAATCCGAAAACCGATGGTAATCGGTGATTTAAAAAATTGATCTTGCCGCGGAAACACGTGGGGAAAAGATGGGCAAAGAGCCAAATAAATCACACAATTTGCGGAACGGTGCCAACCGTGGGTGACACGATATTGAAAACAATCTTGGTGACCAACCGGTTTTTTCTCCCGCTTCTTTGGGGCGGCCTGCTTTTTGTGGCTGACCCGGCCAAGGCGACTCTGCTGAACGTGCAGATTCTCGGGCACGCTGGTAATTCTAAGGGAGGCCCGGATGATTTGCCACCTGCCTATCGGGGCGCAGGTGCCGTGGGCGGGGAAGAGGCCTTTTGGAACGGTATTCGAGCCGAATCCTTCAATCAGCCTCTCCAAATCAGTCCGCCGGCGGGGTATCTCGCCTCCGATGGGGCGACATCTCTGCCCGTGTGGATCAAATTCAATGGGTTCAACGCGGCAGACCATTGGCCGGCCGCCGATGGCGCGGCGGTCAACAATGCCCTGCTGAACTCGTATCTCGTCGCGGGCCCGGGAGCGAGTGTGACGATTGAGGGGCTCCGACCGGGAAAGAATTACGACCTTTGGCTCTTTGGTAACAACTCGCGCGCCGGTGCGGGCGCGAAGTTCAGTGTGAACGGCAGATCGCCGCAAGCCACTCAGGGCAAGGCGGGCACGGCGTTCACCCAAGGCACCGACTATGTGGAATTCAAAAACCTGGCTGCGAATGACGCCGGCCGGTTGAAAATCGTTTTCGATGCCGCTAACCCGGCCATTTTCGCAGGGGCGATCCTGAACGGACTGCAATTGCGCGGCGAATTCCCGCCCCGCGGAATTGCGGTTTCCCCGGAGAGCGACCCCAACCGCTGGGCGCTCAAGTGCTGGCTCAAGGCGGAGGACCTGGCCGCCGCGGGGTCGCGGCCTGGCGATGCGGTGCGAGTTTGGCAGGACGCCGCCTGGGGCCTTCGATTCATGCCGGACTCCAACCCGCCCAGAGCTGATGCCGCCCCGGTCTATGCGGAGGTAGCCGTGCCGGACACCACGAACCGGGTTTCCGTGGTCCAATTCAATGGCGAGTCCGGGCTTCAGCAGATTGATTCGGTCGAAGCACGGGACGAGGAAATCACCGCTTACATCATCTTTCGGACGGCGGATTCGCCACGCTGGAAAAAATTGTTGGCCCGGCGGGATGGCGCGCTTTGCATCTATGATGGAGACGTTTCCTCCTCCTTGGTGCCCCGCGGCTACCACACTGCCTACCGTGAAAATGGCATCCGCCTGGGGGCGGCGGATCGTTTGCCACTCGCCATCACCGGGCACCAAGGCGAATACAACCGCGACAGCCGTTTCCGGGGGGAAATCGCGGAAGTCATCATGTTCGCCCGCCGCTTTGGCTCCCCGGACGACCAGAGTCTGAGTGCGGAACAACAGGCCGTTGAAGCATACCTCGGCGCAAAATATTTTAAGCCGAACGAAAAGACGGCCAAGGCAACGACGTCCTGGCAGACAAAGCGGACATCCGTGCCGGCCATGGCCGCGGATCCTGTTCCGCCGGCGCCCTCAGCGGCTTCGGCCATGGACCCGGGGATCGGCTTAGCGTCACCCAATGTTTTCTCCCAGGCGGCGGGGGGAGGGGAGGGAAGTTTCGAATATGCAGCCGGGGACGTCACGCTACCCTTCAGCTACAAGGCGGAGGTATCTAATCGTCCCCGCCCGATGCCTCTCGACTTTCCCGGGCAGCCCAATCCGGATTGCTGCCATGCCTTTGTGAAAATCGATGGTGAGTTGTGGATGTTCCGCATCGACTTCATCGCGGACAAGGGGCGGATCGGCCGATTCAAGGGCCCGAACATCGATACCATGACCCCAATGGAGGACGGCACCTACCCCCCCGAGGTCGGGTTGGGCTGGTTGCTCGGAGGACTCTGGTATGACCAAGCTGAACGGAAACTCTATGCACCGGTCCACATCGAGCAGGAGGGAAATTACCGGTTCCACCCAGCCTGGGGCTGGTTTTCGCGAAAGATCGGCCTCGCGACCAGCGTGGACAAGGGGAAGACGTGGAAATACGAGGGTGATATCATCACGCCGGAGACCTACTACCACACGCGTGATGCTTACAAATTCTCCGGCTCCGACACCTCCAACGGCATGGCGGATTTCGGTTTCTACGTTGATACGCGAGGAGGGTACTTCTATATCTATCCGCTGGAGAGCTGGTATCCCAAAGGGGAATGGGGGGCACGCTGGGCCCCACGAGTCGCGCGTTGCGCCATCTCCGACAAGATGGCTCCGGGGAAGTGGAATTATTTTTACCAGGGCAAATGGGATCAGCCGGCGTTGGGCGGCAAATCCAGCATTGTCGGAGCCAGTTATTTCTGGGGCATCCTCTACAGCACAAAACTCCAACGCTACGTTTCCATTTCACCCTACAACAAGGATCCCTGGTGGCCGCCCTCCACCTACAACGTGGACGGGGTGATCATCGGCACCTGCACGGACCTTTCGAAGCAGGACTGGGTGTGGGGGCACTTCCCCGAGGGCATGCACGGGTTCATGAAGCTTTTCAATGCCACCGGCGATGGGATCGAAACGTGCGATGACCGGCTCCGTTTCTACTCCTTCTTCGCCGACAACTCCTACCAGAACCTCGACGTCACCCTGATGGATGCGCCGATGCAGGTGAACCAAGGAACGCCCCGCTTCGGCTTTCAGCCGAATCCCGAATCTTCGGATCCCATTCTTTCCCGCCGGACCAAGATGGTTGGCTCGGCCAGCCCGGAAATGAAATATGCCGGTGCCTGGAAGGAGAAAACCAACCCCAAGGAGTATTACGAAGGTCGCCTGAGGGAGAGCAGCACTGCCGACGACAGCGTGGAGTTTCATTTCACCGGACCGGACATCTACTGGCGCGCCTTGCGCTCCCCGGAAAGCGGACAGGCAGATGTTTATCTGGATGGGGAGTATCGAAAGACCGTCGATTGCTACAGTCCGCGGGCCACCGTGAGTGAGAATTTCGTCTACCTCAAAACCGGGCTGGATCCCGCCCAACCCCATACCATCAAGATCGTCGTCAAAGGCGCCCGTCATCCGAAATCGAAGGGGAATGCCATCGGGCACATGGCCTTTGAGTTTGCGGCGGAAAGCTACCGGGCCTCGGCGGGTTTCAGCAGCATTATGGGAAAGAACCAATGGCGCTATTTGGAGCGGGCGGGGGGGGCGGAGGAGAGACTACGATTCCTTCCCAGCGACGAGGTTTTCACCCGCGACTGGCAAGGAGAGGGTGCCGTTCGGATTGGAAACAATTATCAAATCCCGGAAGTCGGCCACCAGGCCGTGCGGCAGTGGGTGGCTCCCCACGGGGGAACGGTGCGGATCGAGGGAGAGGTCACCCATGATCCCCCGGGCGGCACTTCGGCGAGGCTGCTCAAGGGGAAGGAGGAGTTGTGGCCAACCGGGTCAGGATCCTCTGCGGGCCTGGCCCGGCACGACCTGAAGATCGAGGTGGCCCAGGGCGAGAGGATCGATTTTGTGGCCGCTACCTTGAAAAATGGAACCGGAAAAGTTATTTGGGATCCCGTCATCACCTACACGCGGAGTGAGCGTCCGGTGTTTTGTCCCAACCCGCCGAGCGACGAGAATCTCGCACTTGGGAAATACGCCAGGTCCAAGATGCTTTCGTTTGCCGCCCAGCCCTTTCAAGCCGTGGATGGTGACGTGCGCACCGCTTTTTCGATCTATCCCGACGACCGCATTGTCTCCGGGGACGACTGGCTGCAGGTAGACCTTGATCAGCCCCTGACAGTAGACCGTTATGTAGTGGTGTCCGCTCCGGCGGTCGAGGGCTGGCGGCCAGCGACCTTTACTCTGCAGAAAAGCGATGACGGATTCACTTGGACGGATGTTGATAAGGTTACGGTCAATCGAAAGGAGCGCTGTGAACGCAAAGTTCCCGCTTTTACGGCGCGCTACGTGCGACTTTACCTGCCGCAGGGAAAGCCCTTTACCATCCAGGAATTCGAATTGTACCGGGACGGTGGTTTTCTTGGAGGTGGAGACATCATGAATCGGCTGGAAAAGGCCTTTCGAAAAATTTTGGGCCAGAATCGGAAGAACTGAGTCCCAGCCGTCTTCGGGTTTGAGCTTACTTTTTCTGCAAAAGAAACAGGGCCGATTGAGGTTTCTGTGGGAAAGAAACCTCCAAGCCTTCTCTCATCAAGACGTCCCCCGAAATCTGGGAAGACTGCGAGGGCATGTCGACATCCGTCACCGTATAGCTCGCTTTGGGATCCAGACCCTTAGGTCGGATTCGGTACCCCTCTGAGGGTGTCTCAGCCTTGCTGCGCCGGAAAACCTGTACCACCGCCTTTCCCAGGTCGGGCCGGCTGTATTGCCACGCCGCCATGTCCTCTTCGGCCAGGCTCCACCCGGTCAGGGGATAAAAATCACCGCAGTAAACTTCCCGCAGGTCTTTGACCTGCGCCAAGAGCTTTTTCCAGCGATCCCAATCCACTTCGTTTTTGCTCAGGTAGTTGAAATTGGCGCAAAACATCGCTCCCAATCCGCTTCGGAAGTCATAGGGGGCGTCGGAGATCGCCCCGATGCCGGTGTGGGGCGTCCACGGCGCGTGACCGAGGGTCTTGGCCTGATCGGCCACCGGCTTCCACCACGCGCCATCCGCCCGCGTGAGGATCATGGCCCTTCGCATCACCTCGAAGTCGATTCGGCTGCCGGTACCGGAGCAGATGTCCAGCTTCAGGCCCGGATTTTCAGACACTAACGTGTCCCAAAAGTCGTAGAGACCCATGACATGCCGAGTCTCCCTCATGCCGACCCGATCCGGTGGTTCTTGGTTCTGCCAAAAGAGGATCGTGTGAAGGTTTGAGTCCATCCGGAAAATGGTCACCCCCTGATCGCGAACAAACTTGGAAAAGTATTCTTTGGCCCAGGCCAACGCCGCGGGATTTCCAAAGTCGAGCAGACGAAAGTTGGAGTCCTTTTGGTATTTGCGCTCCGGCAGGAAATCGGCGGGCTCGAGAAGCCATTCCGGATGGTGATCGGCCAACCATGTTTTGGGCATTACCCGCTCAGGCTCAAACCAGAGGAGGAAATCCAGGCCCTGCCGCCTGGCGGCATCGGCTATCGGGCGCAGGCCTTGGGGAAAGCGGACAGGATCCGGCGTCCATGATCCCGTGGTCTTGTCCCACCCGCTCGCCTCCGGCGGGCAGGTGTACCAACCCGCGTCCACCCAGAAGTTTTCGACCGGCAGCTTGTGGGCTGAGATGTTCGCTAGGCATTCCAGAAGATTGGCCTCGGTGGTTTTCTCGAAAGGGATCACGCCGTGCACCCCGGCGGAAAGGGGAGGGACCACCGGTTTCCCGCCGACCCGCGGGGTGAAATGTTCCAAGAGCAGGCGACGGAACTGATTGTGACCATCGTCCGGGTCCTTGCCGCGCCAGCCCATCACGAGGATTGACGGAGTCCGGATTTCCTCCCCGGGCTGAAGGCTGGCCCTCATCCGCCGGATTCCCGCGGACAGCGAGGTGGTGCCCGCTTCGTCCCGTGCGAAGGTCGCGGCCCATTCCCCGGTCCAGCCGATTCCCCAGAAGAGACCGCTCTTTCCGCCGATCGAATCCAGGCGGAAGAAAGGCAACACCTTGTCCGAGGGTCGGCCGCCGTAAGGCACAAACTTGCATCGGTCCCCCGGGCGCAAACTCACCTGCGCCGGCTGAAATTCATCCGCTCCGGGGAGGTTCTCCCCTTTGACATTCGTGCCTCGGTTGTAATTCACCTCCAGAACCGGCTCCGCCGCGGTCGAGGTGGGTAACTGGAGATCGAGCGCGTTTACATCCTCAAGAAGGGGCGAGGGTTTTTCGCTCCCGTTGCGGAACCACAAAACCCACTCCGCCGCGGGAAAATCACGATAGATCACCGCCTCGGCCCGTGCCTCGAGTTGGGTAGCGGGTTCGGTGAACTTCATCGTGACCTTGGTGCGCCGGGTGTCGATCTCCTTCACCTCTGTCGTCTCCTTCCAATTCGCCAGCAGCTCCCGCGAGCTGGTTCCACCATACCGAAAAGAAAAGGGCAGCGATTCCACCTGCTTTTCCAGAAAAGGTTGAACCGCTCGGTCCACCGAGTCCCAGCTCTCTGCGGGCTTGGCAAGGGCATAGGAGGCGCTGGTGAGCAACAAGGCGATCCAAGGGGTTATCTTTTGCCTTAAGGCCGTTCTGGATAATTGTGAAACTAACGCCGTCTTGAAATTGGCATCCACCACGGGGTGTTCCAAAGAAAACGGGCCGTGCGGGCCGATGCTCACCAAAAAACGCTGCCTCCGGCGTTTTGGGCCAGATTGCCCCCGTCCACCGGGAGCAGTGCGCCCGTGACCATCGAAGCCGCCGCAGAAGCGAGGAACAGAACCGGCCCGACCATTTCCTCGGGTCGTCCAAGGCGGCCCATGGGAATGCCACGAAGAACCTGCTCATTGGAAGCCTTGCAGGCCGGATCCGCCATGCGGGCCTCCCACCATGCATTGGTAAATTGGCACGGCAGCAGCGCGTTCACCCGGATCTTGTGCCGCGCCCAAGCCAAAGCCGCCTCGCGCGTCAACTGCCCGACGCCCGCCTTGGCCACGCCGTACGCCATGGCGCCACGACCCAGCGCGTTCATGCCGCCAATCGAGCCGATGTTGATAATCGAACCGCCTTGGCCGCGCGCGATCATCCGCCGCCCCGCCTCCTGCAGGCAGAGGAAATAGCCCGTCAGGTTCGTGTTCAGCATGTGCTGCCAGGAGGCCAACGGAACGTCCTCCGGCTGAAACCGTTCCACGGGTGCGGAAATCCCGTTCACGAGGATGTCGAGCGCAGGGTGCAACTTGTCGAATTTGGCAAAAAGAGCCGCGACGTCCTTTTCCTTGGAAACGTCCACGGCCAGCGCATCCGCCCGGCCGCCCGCCGCCCGGATACGCGCCGCCACGGTCTCGCCATTGGCCCCGGCCATGTCCACGACAACCACGGCGGCACCGGCACGGGCCAGCCCTTCGCAGATGGCGGAGCCCAGGCTGCCGCCGCCGCCGGTGACCATGGCCACGCGGCCGGTCAGATCAAACAGGGACGGGGAGGAAGTCATGGGTGGGAGCTTACTTTTTCTCCGCGGCCAGATAATCGTGAAGCACCACGCCGCCAATCAGGGAGAAAGCTCCGCACCAATAAAAGGCGTCCAGCTGTTCGCGTACCGGCAGGCGGTGCATGGGAACCGTCGCATGGGGGTGAATCTCGGATGTGCCGGTGCCGGTGAAGCATTGGGGGACATCCATGTCCACAAAGTCGCGGGCGGTCAATTGGCGTACCGCATAACCGCCGTGGATGTGAGGCATGATTTTCAGGTTGATGTTGGTCACCGGATTCACGTACTGACAGACGTCCTCGAACTTTGCCCTCCGTGCCTTGTAGTGCATCGTGCCGGTGAACACTGTCAACCCGTTGGCGATCACTTGGCCCAGGAAGATGTCCCCCCGCGCCTCCAGCGTGACGGTGGCAAAGCGCTTGGGCTGGCCGTGAAACTCGCGGCCCCCGGCCATGGCGCGGTCGTTGTCCACGTAGAAGTAGGGCGAGTAGGCGCCGATGACGGTTTTTCCGCCGGCTTGGTATTTCGCGGCGACCATGATGTTGGCCTCGTAGGTGTTGCGGCCCATTCCTGGAACGTCGCCCCAGCGTCCGATCTGCACCATCACGACGTCGTTGACCGATTCCAGCGGCGGCGGCAGGAGGGCGGCAATCGCCGCGGGGTCGGTGCGGTACTGGAGGGCCAGCACCTCGCAATCGGAGAAGCGGGCCGGGGGGCGGCCGTGTAATGGAGCATCCATCGGGATGGAATGCGCGGCCAGCGCCAGGTGCGAAGAGGAGGTTGCGTTGTTGGGTTTTTCTGATGTGGTGTTTTTACTCATAAAACTTTGGGGTGCATCCCAGCAGGGTTTCCGCCACGCGTCCAATCGCCCGGCGGCTTCCGCGGTAGGCCCAGACCTGCGAGCTATCCGTACTGGTTTGGCGGCCGGTATCCGCTCCCACCGCCGGAACATGATGCTCAATTTCACTGAACGAGCCGCCGATGGCCGGCTCGGAGACATTGCAGGCCTGCAGGGCGTCGCCGCGATCGCGCAAACGGTCGAAGGGAGTATCCACATATTCGCCGGACGGGTTCGGGAAAAAATTCCGCACGACTAAATGCCAACGGCCTTTGCCGTTGGGGTGCAGATAGCCCATGCGACCGGTTACCGACACGCTGCGAATGGCGAGCTTGGCGGTTGTTGCCGAGGTCATGCGATAGCGAACGCAGTGGGGCTCGTGGTGCAAATCCCCTGGGGGAATTTTTCCGAAAATCACCTGCATTCGTGCCCGGCTGTGCGTGGCCACCATCAATTCCCCGCCGGGCGGCAGCTGAAGCAACTGCCACAAACCGATGGGGACGCGGGATTGTTTCGGTTCCCGCAGCATCTTCAGCGTCACGTTCGTGGTAAATCCGGCGTAGGTGTAGGGCTCCGGGATCTTTGGCTCGGTCCGCAGCGGGTCGGGTGCGGCTTCGAAGCTTTTTTCAATCTCTAGCTCTAAGGTTTGCCGGCGACGCCGAAGTTCGAGTGTGGCGCGGTTGATGAGAAGCAGACACCCGTCTTTCTCGCGGCAGGCATAGTTTCCGGGGTCCACCGCCACCGGTTCACGCCAGGTTTCCCAGAACCGCTTCAGGTCGGAAACGAACAGCTCCGTGGTTGGGGCCAGCCAGGTGCGGTCGCCCCCGGGGTTCGGCCAGCGGGATTCGGCGTAAAGCTTGCGGATCCCGGAGGGGGAGCGGAGCGCATCGTGCGTCCAAAAGAAACCGGCTTGTGCATGACGAGGAAACAGTCCGAGAACCCGCCCGCCCTGCGGCAGAACCACCACGGTGCCGCTGGAAAAATCCAGCCGCCGCACAGGTCGACCGGAGCGTTTTAAGTTCGCGCAAAGATGGCGTAGCGAAATGGGCCGGCGGGTCATCGGGATTTCCCGCGTCCCGCCGGTTTTTTGGTTTCGGGATACAGATACAATTTCCCGTGCGGTAGTTCGCGGTAGCGTTCGCCGATGCCGAGCGCGACAAGATTGGTGCGGAGCAGGCGGGGTGAGAGGCTGTTGTCGGGGAACAGATCGTGGTGGCAGGGAATGACGACCTTTGCCCCGATGTCCTTGGCCAGCCTCGCGGCCTGGCCGGGGTCGAGATTGGCAAACGGGTTGATCACGGTGACCAGGACCTCGGGTTGGTGAGGTGCCACGCAGCTGGCGAGCACCTCGTGGTAACGGGTGTCGCCAGTGAAATAAATCACGGGACCGCCTTTAATTTTCACCACAAAGCCCATGTGGGTCATGTCATCGTTGCCGAAGGGGATCGCGAAGGTACCGCGAACGGTGATGTCCCCGCAGGTGAATTCCTTGTTCGGCCAAATCATCCGGATCACGCCATCAGGCACGGCCAGCTTACGCAGCTTCTCGCACGTTTCGGGCGGCGCGACAAAAGGGCCCTTTCCGCCCGCCGTTCGGTAAGGCCGCAAGGTTTCGGGATCGAGGTGGTCCTCGTGGCTGTGGGTCATCACATACGCGTCCACCAACCCGGCGAGGTCGCGCGGCGCGAGCGGCGGCGGCACGAGACGGTCGAAGTTCAGCCCCACCGCTGCACCGACCGTCTTGCAGGCGTTGGTGAGGTAGGGGTCCAGGGTGATGACCTTCCCGCCGGGGCTTTTTAAAATCCAACCGTTCTGTCCGAGCCACCACAGGGCGACGTGGCCGGCGGGAACCTTCTGGCGCAGGATGACGTCTCGGAGTTTCATTGGCTAAAAATGTGAAGCGCCCGCTCGCGTAACCAGAACGCTTTCCGGCTCATCAGGCAGCGAAAAAAGAGGCTGGGTAGCGTTGCGGGCGACGAATGGTTTTCAGGCCTTTTCCTCAACGACAGGATTACCCAGACGACCGATGCGGTCGATTTCGATTTCGACCCGGTCCCCGGCTTTGAGCCAGACGGGGGGTTTGTGCGCCATGCCCACTCCCGAAGGGGTGCCCGTGAGAATGACGGCGCCATCCGGCAACGTGGTGCTGCCGCTGAGGAAGGCGATGAGCTTGGGAACGCTGAAGATGAGATCCTCGGTGTTTGAGTTCTGCATGATTTCGCCGTTGAGGTAGGTGCGGATGCCTAGGCCGGCCGGGTTGGGAATCTCGTCCTTGGTGACCAGGCAGGGCCCCAGCGGGGCAAAGGTGTCGAAGGTCTTTCCGCGGCACCACTGCGACCCCCCCCATTCGTTTTGCCAATCGCGTGCACTAACGTCATTGGCGCAGGTGTAGCCGAAGACATGTTCCAAAGCATCCTCTTCGCGGATGTTTTTCCCGCCCCGACCGAGGACCACCGCTAACTCGCACTCGTAATCCACCTTGTCGCTTCGTAGCGCGCGGGGCAGGACGATCGGGTCATCGGGATTTTGCACGGCTCCGGTGGACTTCATGAAAACCACCGGGAATTTCGGAAGGGGAACGCCGCCCTCCTCGGCATGTTTCCGGTAGTTCAGGCCAATGCAAAAAATAAAGGGGGGTTGGACCGGGGCCAGAATCTTGGCGACTTCGGCTTTTCGGGTGGTGGGTTGAAAATGTCCGAGGGTGTCGCCGGTCACCTGGTAGACGCCTTTTTTGGGTTCATCAAACCCGTAACGGATTTTTCCTCCCATGTCCAAATATCGGATAATCTTCATGGAATAGCTTGAGAAGGGACGGCGCCAGGGCTCCACCTGTTTCCCGAGAAAACCATTTGTTTTTGGCGGAAAGAAAAATCTCAGGATGCCCGCAGGGTCCTTCCCCGCCGGCGGATATATTCGGAGGGGGAACATTCGCAAAATTTGCGGAAGGAAAGGTTGAAGTGGCTGAGGGTTTCAAACCCGACCTCCATCGCCACCTCCGTGACGCGGGCCCCTGGCAGGCAGAGCAGGGCACAGGCGTGGGTGATGCGGTAGGAACGGAGATATTGCATGCAACTCATGCCCATGGCCCGACGAAAGGTGGACTGGAGCCGCCCCTGGCTGAGGCCGGCAAACTTGGCGATGTCCTGGACGTAGATTTGTTCCTTGTAGTGCAGTTGCATGAAGCTGAGCACCCGCTCGATCATGGCCCAGTCGTATACGCCGGTGGTGATCTGGGGCTCGGGTCTTTGTTTGGCTTCCCAGCGCAATAACTCCGTCAGGGCCATGCCCAAGAGGGCCCGGAAACGGAGCTCACTTCCCGGCTTGGGTTTTTCGAACTCCAGCAACATGTCCCCGAAATAGGAGGCCATGTTCCGCGAGAGGGCCGTGGGCGGGCGGATCAGGCGGCGGCTGGCCGGGGTGGAAGAGGTGAAGCGGCTCAGAACCCGCCTTCCGTCCGCCTCGGGACCCAGTTCAAAAAGCAGGGTGGGAAGAAAGAATACCGTGATCGTTCTCAGAGGGCCGTCTTTGGCCAAGCCGTAGTGGGGGATGCCGGGGCCTAGGATCATCAAATCCCCCGCCTTTCGGGCGAATCGTTCAGGCCCGATGAACTGTTGGCCGGATCCCTTTAGGATCATGTTGAATTCGCAATACGGGTGCTGTTCGGGCGGCAGGGGGGGGACGGGCTTGGCCTTTTTGTCCCCCGCCTGAAAGGACCGGACCCAGTAAGGTCTCGCGTGACTGAGGGGAAGTGCGGTCTCCCGGACCTGACTCAACCAGTCGATAGTTTTCATTTTGGCCGGACTCAAAAGCATAGGAAAATATAGGCGTATTTTTATCTTCCATGCCAGCCCAGAGCGGGAATTCAGGGCCATGGAAATCCATCACTCAAAAAAGGAAAAAAGAAAGCCCTCCGGACCCCTCTCTCTCCAAGATCATGATGTGAAGACTTCTACCCCTAAATCCCGTGCCAAGAAGGGCTCCAGCGGGACAGTCACCAACCTTCGCGCTGCCAATCCTGGGAAGGAGGAGTGTCTTCGGCTTTACGAGAAAATGTTCCTGCTCCGTCATTTCGAGCAGACCGCCGGGATTCTTTACAAAAAAGGGGAAATGCCCGGTTTCATCCACCTTTACGTGGGGGAGGAGGCGACGGCCGTGGGGATTTGCGCCCACCTGACTCATCGGGACTGGATCACCAGTACCCATCGGGGGCACGGCCACGCGTTGGCCAAAGGCATGCCGGCCCGCTCGCTCATGGCGGAACTCTATGCCAAGAAGACGGGCTGCTGTGGCGGCCGGGGCGGCAGCATGCATCTTTATGATCCGTCATTGGGGGTGTACGGGACCAATGGCATTGTTGGAGCCGGGATTCCGCATGCCGTCGGCGTTGGAATTGGTGCGCGGATTCGGAAAACCGACCAGGTGGGCGTGGCCTTTTTCGGGGATGGGGCTGTCAACCACGGCGCTTTTCACGAGAGCCTGAATTTCGCCGGGGTACAAAAAGCTCCCGCCATTTTTGTCTGCGAAAATAACCTCTACGCCACCGCAACTCCTCTCACCATGGCCACGCTCAACACGGAAGTGGCGACTCGGGCTGCCGCTTATGGAATTCCAGGGGTGGCGGTGGACGGGAACGATGTCCTCGCCGTTTGGCGGGTGATGGCGGAAGCAGTTGCCCGGGCCCGCCGTGGAGAAGGCCCCACCCTGATCGAGTCCAAAACCTACCGGACGGTCGGTCACCACGAGGGGGATCAGCTGTACGGAACCTATCGAACCCAAGAGGAGTTTAATCTTTGGAAGAGCCGTGACCCGATTACGCGGTTTCGCAAGGTGTTGGTCGAGGATTTGAAACTGGCCAAGGCCTCTGAGGTAGACGCGCTGGAGGAAAAAGTACGCAAGGAGATTGATGAGGCCGTGGAGTTTGCCCGCCGTTCTCCGGAGCCCGAGCTGTCGACCTATTTGCGGGATGCCTGGTCTAGCCCGATCAACGCCCATATGAGTGGCGTGCCTAGTACGCCGACCGGCGCTCCCGTGGTGCAGGGTTGGCTCGATGCGGTGCGGGACGGAATCGCGGAGGAGATGAGAAAAAATCCCCACACCCTGTATTTCGGAGAGGGGATCGGACAGCGGGGTGGAAGTTTTGCCCACACCAAAGAACTGTGGAAGGAGTTCGGCGGAGAACGTGTCGTGGACACCCCGATCTCGGAGCTGGGTTTCACTGGGGCCGCGATCGGTGCGAGTGCGACCGGGGTTCGCGCGATTTCCGATCTTATGTTTGTGGATTTTCTTTTCGAAACCGGCGGGCAGGTGCCCCTGCAGCTCAGCAAACTTCGTTACATGAGCAACGGCCAGATGAGTTCTCCCGCGGTAATCCGGGCCGCCTGCGGTGCCATCAAATGTGCCGGGCCTCACCATAGCGGAACTTATCATTCCATTTGGGCCCACCTCCCGGGTTTGATTGTGGTCATGCCTTCCAACCCCGCTGATGCAAAGGGACTGATCAAAAGCGCACTGCGGGGATCCGACCCAGTCATCTTCCTCGAGCCCAAAGCCCTTTTTGCCTCCAAGGGCGAGGTGCCCCAAGGAGAGCACTTGGTTCCGTTCGGCGTGGCGCGGATCGCCAAGCCCGGGAAGGATTTCACTTTGGTAGCCGCCGGTCGGATGGTCCCTCTGAGTCTGGAGGCGGCGGCGAAACTCGAGGCGCAAGGCGTTTCAGCAGAAGTGATCGATCTCCGGACCGTCGCTCCTCTCGATGTTCCCACCATTTTGGCCAGCGTGGCCAAAACTGGAAAACTGCTGGTGGTCGATGAGGGCTACGCCATGTGCGGGCTAGGGGCGGAAATCGCCGCTGCGGTGGGCGAAGAGGCATTTGACGATCTGGACGCCCCGGTCAGTCGCCTCACCATGGATCCGGTTTCCCATCCGCTTCATCCCGGCCTAGAGGCAGAGTGCATGCCGAGCGTGGAGAGAATCGTCGCCGCGGCGCAGGAGTTGATGGCCGGTAAAGCAGTCATTCCGAAGCGTCCGCTCGTGGCCGGACGTTCCTCTGCGTTGACTTCGCCTGTGTCCCCCACTGTGCCGGTGGCAACTCCATCGCCCACACCGGCGCCGGCACAGATACCGTCACCTGGACCGGCTCCTGCTCATCCCGCTCCGGTGAATGGCAAAGGATCCGGGGAGGCTCTCATTCTGCCGCACGGAGATCTGACAGTCAGCGAGGCCACGGTGGTGAAGTGGTTGAAGCAGCCAGGGGAAAAATTTCAAAAAGACGAGGCGATCGTGGATGTGGAGACGGAGAAGGCGGTTTCGAGCGTCGAAGCGCCTTTTGCAGGGCGGCTCTCCCAGATTCTCGTGCCGGTAGGGGAAAAGGTGAAGATGGGTTCAACCCTTGGCCTAATCGAAAAGGCGTGAGCCGCTCCAACGGTTTTAAGATCTCGCCTCGCGCGCGCCGGATCCTCCGTCAATCTGGCCTCGATCCTGCGGGAGTGCAAGGCAGCGGTCCTGGAGGTCGGATCGTTGAGAAAGACGTGTTGGGGCATCGCGGATCCGGGGTGGCCCCCTCCGGTGGAAAAAGGGTCGCTCTGACCCCGATGCGGGCGGCAATCGCGCGAAGACTGACCGAATCCAAGCAGACTGTTCCCCACTTCTATCTCAAGCAGACGATCCGCACCGATGCCTTGGTCGCTTACCGCAAAGGCGTCAAGGAATCGACCGGCGCTTCGGTGAACGATCTGGTGCTTCAGGCCACCGCCCGCACCTTGGCGGAGTTTCCGGATTTCCGCTGCCGCTGGGCCGGCGACGCCTTGGAGGAGCAGGATGGCATTCATCTCGGGGTGGCCGTGGGACTGGAAGAGGGCGGGGTCGTGGTGCCGGTGTTGCTCCATGCCGACCGGCTCTCTTTGGCCGATCTCCACCGGGAAACCGTTCGACTGGCGGAAGCGGCCCGGCAGCGCCGGATCGAAAACATGGGGCGGGGGATTTTTACGGTCTCCAACCTCGGTATGTTCGGAGTGGAAGAGTTTACGGCGATCGTCAATCCGCCCGAGTCCGGAATCCTTGCGGTGGGAGCGATCCGCCGGTCGATGACGGAAAGCGGTTCGGCACAGGTCATGACCGTGCAGCTCAGCTGCGACCATCGCATCGTCGACGGGGTGTTGGCGGCGCGCTTTATGAAACGGCTACAAGAGCGGCTGGAAAATCCGGCGGTCGGTCTGGGTGACGGAAGATCCTTGCAGGTGCTCTCCGAGCCACCGGCCCACTCCCGCAACGGGCGGCCGGATGGGAAGGGAAAGGAAGTGGTGGTGGTGGGGGCGGGTCCCGGAGGATATGTCGCCGCCCTCGAGGCTGCGCATCACGGCGCCAAGGTTACGTTGGTGGAAAAAAGCCCCCATGCCGGCGGCACCTGTTTGAATTTCGGCTGCATCCCTTCCAAGGCCTTGTTGGCGTCCGCCGAGCTGAGGCATCGCCTGACCCATGCCCGCTCGATGGGCATTCTTATTTCCGGAAAGTCCGAAGTGGATTGGAAAGCCATCCAAAACCGTAAAAACAAGATTGTTCAGGATCTCCGGGGCGGCCTTCGTCATCTCTTCCAGTCCGCCGGGATCAAAACCATTCAGGGAACCGGTCGTTTGGCGGGTCCGGGTCTGGTGGCGGTGAGGGGTTCGGAAGGGGAAAAGGTTTTGCAGGCTCCCCAGGTGATTCTTGCGCCCGGTTCCCGTCCCGCGGTTTTGCCGGGTATCACGGTGGATGGAGAGCATGTGGCCACCACCGACACCGCCCTGCATTGGGACTCCCTGCCCGCCTCGCTCCTGATCATCGGCGGTGGCGTGATCGGAGTGGAGTTTGCCTGCCTGATGCAGGCTTTGGGTGTTCGGGTCACCGTGGTGGAGAAACAGGAAAGAATTCTGCCAGAGATGGAGGTGGATTTAGGTAAGGAAATGTTCCGTATCCTTGCCCGCCGGGGGGATTCCGAAAGAGGAACCCACGGGGTGGAATTTGTGTTGGGAGCGGAAATCAAGGAAGTGAGCCTGCATAACCGGGAAGTCGGGGTGCGACTGGCCGGAGGAAAGGAGCTTCGCGCGGAGCGCGTGCTGGTGGCGGTGGGTCGTCGTCCGGCCACCGAGGATCTGGGTCTGGAAACCACCCACCTCACCACGAACCGCGGTTATCTGCGCGTGGGGGATGACATGCGGGCGGCTCCGGGAATCTTTTGCGTGGGGGATGCCAACGGTCGTTGCCAGTTGGCGCAGGCGGCTTCCGCCCAGGGCAAGGTGGCGGCCCGTAATGCGCTCGGGGGGCAGGAGGCCCTGCAGGGACCGATTCCTTTTGCCGTTTACAGTTTCCCGGAAATCGCCTCTGCTGGTCTAACGGAGGAAGAGTGTCGCCGGGCCGGCCGGAATTTCGCCGTGGGAAGATTTCCGTTGAGCAATCTGGGCAAGTCCAGGGTGGTGGGTGAGACGGACGGATTCGTGAAAGTTCTTCGCGGAGCACAGGATGATGCGTTGCTCGGCGTCCATGCCATCGGGCACAACGCCGTCGAGTTCATCACCGCCGTCCTGCCGTTGCTGCGCCAGGGCGCCAAGGCACAGGATCTGGGTTCGATCGTGTTTCCGCATCCCTCGATGAGCGAGGCCTTGGGGGAAGCGGCGGACGACTCCCTCGGCCACGCCCTGCATCTGCCTAAGCGGCTCGCCGCCGCCTAATTCGTTCCGAAGAAGCCCGGGCTCAACCCGTGGCAGCGGCCATGATGGTTTCCTCGTTGGCCTCGGACCGTTCCAACCGTCCCGTGACCCGTCCGCGGGCCAACACCACGAACCGGTCGCAGAGCGCGAGCAGTTCCGGAAGCTCGGAGGAGATGAGCACGAAGGAAACGCCCTCCCGGGCCAGATCGAAAATCAGGCGGTAAATTTCGCTCTTCGCCCCCACATCGATTCCTTTGGTCGGTTCGTCCAGAAAAATAACCTCAGGCTTTGCCAGGAGAATCTTGGCGAGAATGACTTTCTGCTGGTTGCCGCCGCTGAGTTGGTGAACCGGGGCGTGAATGGAGGGCGCCCGGATGGCCAGCCGGGTTTTGTACTCCTCCGCAACGGCGTTCTCCTTGGCGGAGGAAAGCCAAGGCCCCTGGGAAACCTGGCGAAGGTTGTGGAGTGTGATGTTTTCTTTCACGCTTTTTTCGAGGAGCAGGCCGTCCTTTTTTCTTTCCTCGGTCACCAGACCCAGACCCATTCGCATGGCCTCTCGTGGGCTGCGGACGTCGACCGGGTGACCCTCGAGAAAAACTTTGCCCTGAAACTCCGTCCGCCCGTAAAGGGCGTTGACCACCTCGCTTCGTCCCGCACCGACCAGCCCGGCCAAACCGAGAATCTCCCCCCTCTTCACGGCAAAAGAGACATCCTGCACCACATTGCGGTTGGCGAGGTGGGGATGGGGCACGGTCAAATTCTCCACGCGCAGGGTCTCGTGTTTGTGTTCGGCTGGGATCCGATGCGGGTAGAACTGGTCCAGCTTCCGGCCGATCATGGCGGGAACAATCGTCTCCTCCTTCAGCTCGTCCCGGCGGAGGCGCGCCACCACCGTCCCGTCCCGCATCACCGTCGCGCTGTCGGCCAACGCGTAGACCTCGGCCAGCTTGTGGGTGATGAAGATGGTGGTGATGCCGCGATCGCGCAGGTGACGGACGACCCGGAAAAGAATTTCCGCCTCCTCGTGGGTCAGGCAGGCGGTGGCCTCGTCGAGAATCAGGACGGACGGTTCCTGAGAAAGGGCCCGGGCGATCATCACCAGTTGCCGTTGGCTTGCGTTGTAGGTGGTCACCAGTCGCGAAGGATCGAGCGGGATGCGGGTTTCCTCCAGGACCCGGGCGGCACGTGCTTGGAGTTGTCCGGGCGTGACCCAAGGCGAGCGGCCGTTCCAGTGGCCGACCAGGATGTTCTCCGCCACGGTGAGGTTCTCGAGGACGCTGATTTCCTGGGGCACATAGCCGATGCCCTGCGACCAGGCATCGTGCGGAGAATGGAATCGGGCCGGTTTTTCCTGCAGACGGATTTCCCCTTGGAAACGGCCGGCCGGATAGACCCCGACGAGAATCTTCATCAGGGTGGATTTGCCGGCGCCGTTTTCGCCGAGTAATGCGTGGATGTGGCCGCGTGGGACGAGGAAGTCGACTTCGCGCAGGACCTGAACCGGCCCAAACGAAATGGAGATGCTGCGCATCTCCAGCGCGTGGGGCGCGCCGGAGGAGTCGCTCATCGGTTGAGGGAAGCTTCCACGCGATCCAGCAACTGGAGGTAGGGAGCGAGGTTGTCCTTGTCGATCCAGGGAGCCGGCAGTTTGGTCCACCAAGGGATCTTTTCGCCGGCTGCGCATTTCGCGAGGAGTTCGGCCGAGCCCAGGGACTCTTCCCAAAGCGGTTGTCCGACAACCGCAAAGACCTCACCGTTCTTCACGAGATCCAGGTTCACCCTCGTGTAGTCCATGCCCACGACCAGCAGTTGGCGCTTCGTCTCCTTGCGGGCTCCCGCCCAGGTGGTCGGTCCGCCGCCGGTGGAGGAAAAGGCGGCGTTCACATCGGGATGGGCCTGCAGGATCGCCACGGCCTTGGCGATGGACTTGGCGGGATCAAAGCCCTCCTCCTCCGGGGGCAGGATCTGGATGTTGGGAAAAGATTCCCTCATCGAGCGGGTGAACGTTTCCATCACTAGGTTTTCCGTCTGGTTGAACGATCCCTGGGTGAGGGCCACGGTGCCTTTGCCGGCGAGGGCACTGCCGATTTTTCGGGCGGTTTCCTGGGCGTACTCCGCAGGATCGCAGCTGATGATGCCGGAGGCTCCGAGGACCGAGCCTTCAGGCACGGGGAAGTGGGGAAGGATCACGGGAATATTTCGTCGGCTGATTTTTTCTACAAGCGGATTGTAAGCGGGATTACCGGTCCAGATGGCCACGCCGGCCACCCGTCCCATCGTGATGGCCTGTTCGGCGAGGGCGATGGTCCCGGCGATGTCGGGCCCGTCGGTGCCGATGACCCGACCCTCGTAGCCCACCTGCCGGCAGCCCTCGAGAAAGGCGATCTGGGTCATCTGATGGACAGGGTGACCCTTCAGCGCTTGCACCCAAAGAAAAACGCCCTTGCTGGAGGGTTTGGCGGCGTCCCCGCCGGACTCACGCCCACAGGCGGCCAACAGAACGGCCACACCGAAGAGGGGGAGGAGGGAGAAATGTTTCATGAGATTTTTGCCTTTCTTCGCCACAAATCCAGCCCCACGGCCAGAATCATGATCACGCCCACGGCGACCGTTTGCCAGTGGGTGTTCACTCCGGTGGTGACGAGACCGGTGCGAATGACCTGCATCAGAAGAAGTCCGAGGAACGTGCCCACCACCGTGCCGACGCCGCCAAAGAGGCTGACTCCGCCGATCACGGTGCTGGCGATGACGTCGAGCTCCCAACCCACCCCGATTTCCGGTTGGCCCACATTGATCTGGGCCATGAGGAGAATTCCGCCCAGAGCCGCGAGGGCACCGCAAAGGACAAAGCATCCGATCTTCACCGCTTCGGTATGGATGCCAGCGAGATGGGCCACCTCGCGGTTGCCTCCCGTGGCATAGACCTTCCGTCCCGGAACGGTGAAGCGAAGAAGCAAATCCCCCGCGGCAATCGCGAACAGGAACACCCAAAAGGCCCAGGAAAGGCCGAGTGGCTCCGCCTTGCCAAAATACTGGACCAAGGCGGGCAGGGGATAGATGGGGTAACCCTTGCAGAGGAGATAATTCAGACCCTTGGCGATGTAGAGCATGCCGAGGGTGGTGATGAAAGCGGGGATGCCGATGCGCACCGTGACCAGTCCATTGAGGAGACCCAAGGCGGCGCCGAGCGCAATGGCGGCGATGATGGCCGTGACCGCCGGCCAGTGAGCGGTTTTCATCAGCCACGCGGCGGCCACCGCGCAAAAGCCAGCCACGGAGCCGACTGACAGGTCGATTTCCCCGGCGATCATCAGGAACGTCTGTCCGACGGCGATGAGGCCGACGAAGGCGAGGGCACGGAGAATCGCCCGAACGCTGTCCGGGCCGAGAAACGCGGGGGAGATCCAGGTGAAGAAGGCCAAGCAAAGAAGCAGGGGAAGGAGGATTCCGATCTCCGGCACGGCCCAGATTTTTCTCAGTTGCTGCATGTCCCGAAGGTCTCCTTAACCAGAATGAGCCTCACACCTCCAGTTTCAGGAAGACCCAAGGTAAATCCACCTTTTTTCCAACGGAAAAACCCCTTTTTTTCCTCCAAAAAAAGGTGGAGACCCCTTCGGACGTCTTTCAATTTTAGTTGATGGTTGGTTTGTTTGCTATTGGGTTTTGTCGTCGCAAATTGGTTCCCCTTTGTATCTGGGTCATCAGTCTGGCGGCTTGGCCCGCGGTTGCAGTCACGGTGAATTCCGCAGACCAGCAGTTGGCATGCGCATGGTTGGACCGCCATCTCGCCGGGGAGCCACCCAAAGATTTGCCCTTTTCATTTATCTATGATGGCAAGAGCTCCCGGGAACTTCTGCCGAAATGGAAATTTTCCCGGGCGGAAAAAAAACTCGAGGGTGGCAAGACCGAGATCGCCCTGACCTTTGCGGAGCCCGGTCCAGGTCTGGAGGTCCGGGTGTTGCTTGTGCGGGATGAACTTTATCCGGCTGGCGAGTGGACGGTTTTTTTCCGGAACCAGGGATCAAAGCCCACCTCTATCCTGGAAAAAATCCTGGCGATGGATGCGGTCTGGGATGCCGGGGGAACGCCCGTAAGTCTTCGTTACGCCAACGGAAGTAATACGACGCCGGACTCCTATCGTCCTTGGTCGGTTCTCCTGCCGCCGGAAAAAACGTACCGAATGACCAGCAAAGGCGGTCGTCCCTCCTACGGCTCTTCGTTGCCGTTTGGTTGTTTGGAGACGGAGAAAGGCGGGATGTTTTACGCCATCGGGTGGTCGGGGCAGTGGACCATGTCCGTGGAGTCCGGGAAGGATGGCCAAACCCGGATTCAGACCGCCCAAGCCCTGACTCATTTTCGTCTTCTTCCGGGCGAACAAGCGCGAAGCCCCTTGATGGCTCTGTTATTTTATCAGGGCGATTCCGCCCGGGGCGTGAACCTGTGGCGAAAGTGGATGGTGGAGCGGAATCTGCCTCGGAACGTTGGTAAGCTGCCTGAGCCGATGCTGGTGGCCTGCAGTTCCCACCAGTTCAACGAGATGCTTGGGGCCAATGAGGAGAACCAGAAACTCTTCATCGACCGGTTTCTTGAGGAAAAGTTGCCGCTCAAATACTGGTGGATGGACGCCGGGTGGTACATGAACAACGGCGAATGGATCAACGTCGGCACCTGGGAAGTCGACCGGAAACGCTTCCCGAATGGTCTGCGGGCGATCACTGATCACGGCCATGCGAAGGGGGTCAAATCGATCGTCTGGTTCGAACCGGAGCGGGTCACGGCCAACTCCTGGCTCTATGACAACAAGCCTAGTTGGCTGCTCTCGCCTACTAACCTCCCCCAGCCCCTCGAGTACCAGAAACCTTGGCGGCTTCTGAACCTCGGCAACGAGGAGGCGAGAAAATGGCTGACGGACCATGTCAGCGGACTGATCCAAAGCGAGGGCATCGATCTCTACCGGCAGGATTTTAACATCGATCCCTACTATTTCTGGACGAACGGGGAAGCGGAGGATCGGCAGGGCATCACCGAAAATCTTTACGTGCAGGGCTACCTGAAATTCTGGGACGACTTGGTGCGGCGCCACCCTAGTCTGCAGATCGATAGCTGCGCCTCTGGCGGTCGCCGCAACGATCTGGAAACCCTGCGACGTGCCCTGCCCTTGCTCCGGGACGATCACCTCTTTGAACCCGTCGGCCAACAGGGACACACCTATGGGATCTCCTACTGGATTCCTTACCATGGGACCGGGACGCTGGCGGGCCCGTCCAAAATCTTTAAAGATCAGCCGAATGTGCCGGTGGATGACTATTTCTTCCGCAGCCACATGGCCCCCAGCCTGAACATCTGCATGGACATGCGGGAGCGTACGCTCAACTACGAAAAACTTCGCCGGCTCACCGGCCAGTTCCAGCGCATCGCCCCTTTTTACCTAGCGGACTATTACCCTCTCGCACCCTACAGCCTGGATCCCAAGGTCTGGATGGCCTGGCAGTTCGACCGGCCGGAAACAGCGGAGGGGATCGTGCAGGCCTTTCGGCGCAAGGAAGCCCCCGAGGTCTCCGCAAAGTTCAAATTACAGGGGCTCGACGCCCGGGCGACCTACGAGGTGGAGAATCTGGATGGGGGGAAGACGTCCCGCACCGGGCGACAACTCATGGAGGAGGGATTGCCGCTGGAATCCAAAGAGTCACCCGCATCTTTTATCTTCGCTTACAAAAAAAAGTCCTGAAGAAAAAACCTCCCAAGAAACTCCTCCTGCCAACGGCCCCAATTCGCGAATCCGGCATTTGGCTTGCCCCTACCAGCACTGCCTGAAAAAAGGCGGAAGAATTTTCGCCCGAGGGGCCAGAATCTCTGCCTTATCGCAAGCTGTCAAAAGGCTGAAAAGGAGGCTTTTCATCCCATAAACCAGCTCTGAAACTGGGTTTTTTTGACAGAAAAAAGTGTTAAAAATAAACCTCTAAACAGGTAGATGAAAGTAACGATGACTATTATTGTTGCTTTATGAAGTTGCGCAGATGCCAAACGGCTCGGCTCGTAAAACCGACGGCTTCCGTCTGGCGCTCTCAGAGCGATTGCGTTTTGGCGCAAGCCTTGAAAACAAATTAGGAGGTATGACCAAATATGAAAACAACCAAACACATCCTAGCCACCATCATCGCCACCATTCTTATGGGATGGTCGGTTCCCAGCCATGCCAGTCTCTTTCCGGTTGGGACCCAGTGGAACGCCTACAATGATTTTTATCAGGCACCCGGTGCCGCCGGCACGACGGCACCTGCGTCCTCTGCTTTGGGGGCTGCCTGGGGATATTATGCCGCCAACGTGAATGGGTATGGTTATCCGGCCGGCATCGGTTCTTATTTCAGTACTGATGGAACGGGTGGAAACATGTATCGCTACTCCTCAGTCTCTCCTTTGGGGGCTGCCACTGCCGTCGGGGCATCTGGATATGCGGCCACTGGGGGAGCTGGTTTCGCCTACTATGCCGACACCTACGGGTGGGGAAGTAGTTTGGGCCGATATGCGACCCCTTGGTTTGGAGGCGCCCCTGGAAATTCTCAGGGGTTAAGTAATTTGATTTGGATGCAGTCGGGTTGGTTGAGTGGAGGTGGAGTCGAAGGGATTGCCCCGGTACTGACTTGGACGGCTCCTCAAACGGGCGTTTATGCATTCGCCGGCCAGTTTGTCGCTGGAAATCAGGGCTCAAATAGTGCAGCCGTCGCCATCGTGGATAGTTTGGGAGGATCTGCCCTCTTGGCGAGAACGGTCTTGGGCGCCGATGCTCTTCAGTCTTTTTCCTTCACCACATCTTATAACGCCGGAGATACAATTCAGTTTCAAGTCGGCAACAATTTTTCGACTGGAAACGCTGTAGGACTTCAGGTGACCGCCACGGCCATTCCGGAGCCTTCCTCCGGCATGTTGCTCACCGCCGGATTGGGCGCGCTTGGGCTGGTCCGTCTGCGCCGTCGTCGTTAAAAGAAATCGAGATTTAGTTTTCGCCCAAGGGCGACCCCAGACGGGGTCGCCCTTTTTGTTTATCCCCGCTGATTGAATCTTGTGATCGGGTACGGGCGACCAGCTTGGCTGGGCGCCCGATGGTGAGTTGGGATGTTCGCCCTGCATGTTTCAATCGGACGAGTAGCGTAGACTGCTCGTCCCTACCAAGGCGGAAAAATTGAACCCTGTTATTTCGGTAGGGCCGACCGTCTCGGTCGGCCGATGGGGACCATCGGGCCTACCATGGGATCAAATTTCATTTTCCGACCAACTATGAACATATGTGCATCGAGGGAAATTTCGGATGAGGATGATAAAAATACTATAGCCTTAAGGTTCTTGGGATCAGCTATTTGTGTATTTGGTCTTTCAAAAAATAGGTAATAAAAATGCCTTAAACAGGTAGATAAGGAGACAAAGTTGTATTAAATATAACTTAGACAAATTTTATGAATCAGGCCCCGATTCCATCTCGTTGGTTTCAAGTTTGTTTTGCATTGGTTGCAATTCTCTTTCTCCCTGCTTTGGGGTTCTCAAACACCCCGACCACTTACAGTGCTTTCAAGGATTTCTGGTGGAACAAGTCGGACAACGCCGACCTTTGGACCAACAAAGGATTGGCGTTGTCTCAGGGAAACCGTGGCACCGGCACCACGCCCAACGAATGGAGTTACGGTTTGGTGAACTGCACCGGCGGGCAACCCAACGATCCCTATCCCAAGACGATCGACGGCCAACAGCCGGGCAATTTTGAAAACGGGATGAACCGGGACACATGGAACCAGTTTTGGGACATCGCGCACGATGGGCAGCTTTTCGTGGTGGCGGGGGATCCGCTGGTTTTTCTTTATCGCAAGGAGGGCGTGGACATCGGATTTTTCGACCGCGGCTGGTACGAGCTCGCCCCCGGTTACGATGGCAAGGGCGCCGGACGAAATCTGCTGACGAACGCCGAACACAGCAACAGCCGCTACCTCTACATCAAGCCGAACTTTGATGCGCCGAACGATGGCGTGGCTGCAGCGGTGCGCTTTACCGCGCCGTCGGCGGGAACCTACCGGTTGCAGGGCGAATTCGTGCCGGGCGGCAAAGCGCCGGGGAAAATTTCCGTGGCGATCGTCAAGACCGGTGCCAAGGACAACATTGTCGTGCCACGGACTCTTCTCGACGATGACGGGGATTGGTTGCCGTACGACAAGACGGTTACGCTGGACTCCGGGCAGTCCGTCACGTGGCTGGTGGGTTCCGGCGGGGATGGGGGCCCGGCGGACATGGTGGCGCTGGAGGCGGAAGTGACTTTGCTGGATAAAAATAAGGAAACCAACAAGAAGGAACCCTCCTAATGATGCCCTCCGCCCTCCCAACCCGTTTCGCCCATTGGGCGATGCCCTTAATTTTGGCCGCGGCTGGCTGGATCCACTCGGCCGGTGCCCAAGCCCCCGTTTCCAGCTGGAATGCCCACCGGGATTTTTATTTCGACTCCACCTGCACCGCCAACAATGCGCCGGCCTGGGCGGGGGCCAAAGCCCCTTCCGCCACCGGATCCGCGTGGGGCTACTACGCCGCCAACGCGAATGGCAACGGCTTTCCCTCTCAAATCGGCTCGTATTTTGGAGCCTCCAGCCTGTATCCCATGGCCAACCACAATCCCGCGGGGGGCGGGAGTCCGGCTGGCACCCAGGTGGATGCCTACGATGCCGCGGATGGCGTCAACTTCGCCCGTTATGCGCGCCAGTTTGAGGGGAAGACCTTCAGTGTGGGCAGTTTCAACCGCCCCTGGTTTCCAGGGGCCCCCGGCCATCCGGGTGGCGGGAGCGCGGTGTGGTTGCAGGCGGCTTGGCTGGACAATCCCGCGGGCGAGGGGATCGCCACGGTTCTGACCTGGACGGCGCCCTCGGCGGGCACTTTCAGCTTCAACGGTTCCTTTCAGATCGGCCAAAACGGCGAAAATTCGGCCGCCTCGACCGCCATTGTGGCCAGCACGGAAGAGGTTCTTTTGGCCCGATCCACCCCCGCGATGGGCAGTAACCAGCCTTTCAAGTTCGAGAAGACTTTCAAGAAGGGTGACACCGTCCAGTTTCAGGTGGGAACGGGCTGCAAAATCGGGGCGGCGGTGGGATTGAACGTGGAAGTGACTTCGTCGGTCAAAGATAATGGGACCAAACAGAAGGAGCCTAAATCATGAGGGCAAAACTCATCCCGACCTCGCTCGCGCGCGTGGCCCCGGCATTTCTTTTGGCGTTGGCCGGCTTCTTCCTTTCGCCCTCGGCCCATGCCCAGGC
>Ga0214921_10002878_pt1 | contig 27219 bp, 32 predicted proteins | sample LL1505_MetaG_FD_177992 | JGI IMG/M metagenome (GOLD analysis project Ga0214921, IMG submission 177992) | Freshwater microbial communities from Lake Lanier, Atlanta, Georgia, United States - LL-1505 | ecosystem: Environmental > Aquatic > Freshwater > Lake | place: USA: Georgia | collected... | reverse complement strand
ACAAGTATTCTTAAGAAGTTTGTACAGAGGAGCGTGTTAGGTAGACATAAGTATAATACTGACCTCGACAGAACCGACTTACATGTCACCGACTGGATTACACATGCTCAAGATGAATTGATGGATGCTATTCTCTATCTTGAAAAATTAAAAACTACTATTTAATAATATCATAATGTGTTAATAAATATAGTTTATTTTATTTCATATTATTAATATACTTCTTTGCCCGGATAAAATAAATATATAATATATAATAGTATGAAATACACAAAAACAACCCATAAAAATATTATGTATATTATATTATCTATATTAAGTATATGTATAATATTTATTATATTAATGAATAATAAAAATGTAATAAATAAAGAAGGTATGCATAATGAAGCTTCTTCATTTTGTAATTATATACAAGAAATATTTCCCAATATGTTTTCAAATGTAAATATATTAGAAGTAGGTTCTGGAGATATTAATGGTAGTGTGGCAGATTTATTTGATAAAAAAACAGTAAAATATCAAGGCAATGACATATTTGAATCTCCAAGAACAACTATTGTAAATAAAACTTCTACATTGCCATTTGCCGATAATACATTTGATGTAATATTTTCTACAGAATGTTTTGAACATGATCCTGAATATGTTTTATCTTTACAAAAAATTATTAAAATGTTAAAACCCAATGGTTTATTCTTTTTTACATGTGCTTCTACTGGGAGACCAGAACATGGAACTAGGAAAACAACACCAAATGATAGTTATGGAACAATAGGAGGGATTGTTGAATGGTCTGATTATTATAAAAATTTAACAATACAAGATCTAGAAAATGCAATTGATTTATCAATTTTTAGCCAATATGCTATATATTATAATAATTTATCCTCTGATTTATATTTTTGGGGTATAAAATCGGGAACTACTAAAAAAACAATACCTAAAATATATACAAATGAAGGAGTTACATTATTAAAAAGTAAATAATCAGTCCTCAACTATAATGGAAGAAGAACAGCCATATAAATGTGATTATAATAAAATAAAATATGAATTAAATAACATTTCTACTTCGTATAAATCAAAAATTTACACGCTTTTATTTAGTTTATCTATATTATTTTTTATTTTATTTGCAATATCTAATACCCATTCTGGTGGTGGAGTATCATAATAAGTTGAGTATGGAGTATTTTCTAAAAATATTGGTGCGGTTTGCATCTTTTTTAAACGTGTAGGGTCGTTTCCAATTACTATAATATCTTTAGCACATTCTTCAAATGAAGCATAATCATTGATATATATAAATGAATCTGGGTTAAATATTTCTTTTATTTTTGATGTACCCCAATATATTGGAATAGCGCCGCCAATATATACATTCATTATTTTTTCTGTTATATAACCATCCTCATTTGAATTTTCCATTGCTAAACCAAATTTATAATCTTTATATATTTTTGATAAATCCCACCAATATTTTCTATCTGGTAGGACAATTTGTTTTGTATTATTTGCTGATCCTAAACCATCTACTGTATTATCTTTCGAGCTTAGTATTTTGAAAAATTCATCCCTGTGAGGAGGTGAATGTGTTCCAATATATGCGGCTAATAAGTTTCTTTCATTATTAGTGTACTCTCTTTTAAAAGGCGATGATGTAAAATTAAAATTTCCTCTAAATAAAAATAATGGCAAATAAAATATTTTAGGATTATCAAATAATTTTTCATCTCTTGTTATAAAACAGGCTACGCAATTTTTATCTTCAACTGCGGCTTTATAGTTATCATCTACATGTTTTCTAGGCTTTCCATAATATAATGTTGCTTCATCATTTATAAATATATACGGCTTAGTATTGTCATTCGGCATTTTATCAGCCGTACTCAATATTGCAATTGGTTTATCAGTATTTACATGAGTTTGATATTGATTCGGTGTATAATTTACACGTAAGATAGGTAATATATATCCGTATTTAGTTTCATCCTCTTCTATAAATCCTTCGATACTTTTAGAATTTAATATATATAATAATATTATTAATATTGTTAATAATGTAATAATGTATTTTCCTATCTTTTTAATATATTTCATCTACTATTTAATTATATAAATTTATTAAATTAAACCATATTAGATGAGAAAAGTTAAAATAAATAAAAAGATAATATTATTATTACTTATAATCATTATTTTGTTATTAATTTATTTTTTATATATCAAAGGAATTGAAAAATTTACAAATATAAATGATAATAATAATACTAAATTAATTTTAAAAACGCCATCATATTCTTCAGGGTTTTTTTCTATATTTAATATGTTATTAGCTTCATTAATTGATAATCCAAATACAACAGAAATAGAATATAATATTATTTCCAATAAAGATAATCCTTCTAGTTATTATGTAAATGAGAGTGAAGAATTATTTACAAAAATATTTCAATCATATCAAAGTTCTCCATCTAATAAAATTGTTGAAATAAATCAATTTATTCCAGATACTGATGGTACCAAATTATATTTTAAAGGATTAGACTTATATAATGATAATAGATATAAACTTAAACCATTTAATGATGTTTATACAAAATACATAATCATAGAGCCGCATATAAAAGAAAGAATAGAAAATCATATTAAAATACTAAAAAATGGAGATTATAATCAATATATTGGAATATTAGTACGTTCTGAAGCAATTGGACATAAATATGATAGAAATAAATATTTAGATATTATTAATAATCAAAGTAAAAATTTAAAAACTAAATATTTTTTTTGTATTGATAATGAAGAGGATTTACAATTTTATAAAACCAAATTAAACCCTCACTATTATATAAATATTAATAGGTCTCTTACGAATAAAGGTGATGCACCACATACAAATAATAATTTAAAAACTTTAGATGAATTTGAAAATGTTTTTATTCAAGTTGCTGTATTATCATCATGTGATATATTAGTTCATTGTAGTTCTAATATGGCAACGGCATCATTAATTATGAACATGGAGCAAAAATCTGTATGTATCGATACACTTTAAATTAATCCTCAACGCCTTGAAGATAATACAATTCTTCTACTTCTGGAAATGTCTTTATTAGATCATTAATTGAAGTACCATTCCAACATTTATGTATAGCAAATGAATTAGAGTCTAATACTCCTTCCGAAGAAAACTTCTTCGCATCATTTATAGATGGTTTATTTAATGTAACACTTTCACATAATAATGAAAAATACACATCTTCATTCTCAACATCTTTTTTATATTTTTCAATATGTTTTTCACTATTCATATTCGTATATGGGCATGTTTTAATAATTTCTAACATTTTACTCTTTTTACGTAAACTAAACCCACCATTCCCTATCTGATTATCTAAATGAGGCCATATTGCCCCTACATAATCATACTGCAAAAATTCATATATTCTATTACGATTTTTAGGAATAATCATACTATCAGTTTGAAAAACTAAAAATGTTTCTGTCGGGATATGATTATATAAACCTTCAGTTTTAAATAATATATTATAATCACTAATTGTTAGATTATCAACATTTAATGATATCATTTTAATTCGATTACTATATTCTGATAATTTTGTATCGAGTATATTTTGTAAATATTCTCTATTTAAATTTCCATGAAATATAATAATATCCCAGTTATTATCTAAATTTGTCAAAGCGTTTAATAGTACAAATTCTAATGCTTTATGTTTTCTAGGCTCTACTATAATCGCAGTATATCTGTTGTTATCGCTATTTACAAATGACTCTTTTATTGTAGTAATATATAATATTGATACTAGTATTATTATTATTATTAATATTAATAATAGTAAATATATACTGTTTTTACGGTTCATCCTACTAATTTGTTAAGAAATTTGTATTTAAAAATATCTTGCGCCCATTCTCTTTTAAGCACTCATGAAATGGAACATGCTCGCATATTTCAGAACCATCTTCATCATAATTACCTTTATAACTACAGTTATTTGGTAAAGTTTCTAATCTATATATAGCAATACCACTAAATGCAGATTCAACTTCAATATATTGATTTGGTTCAAATTTTTTTATAATACCCCATACATATTTATCTTTTGCTTCTGAATCACTCATCCCATTACTTGTTGCTTTTGAATATTCTCTCCAGCAATCCCAATCTAATAGTCCAGATTTACGAAATGCCCAAATGTCGTAATACGTATCGCTTTGATTACCAGTTAATACATCCCATTCATTGTGTTCAAAACACGAATCAATTGTTTCAACAAATTTTCCAGAATAATTTACATCATCTAAATCAAGCATAATTAAAAAATCATAATTATTAAGTTCTCTCACCTTATTTAATACTTGATTTCGTCCATGCGCAATCCTTTTGGTTCTTGAAGTCTCATTAGTACTATCAAATATATAATAATAATTTTCTTTTTTATTATCCTCTAATATTTTTCTTGTATTATCACTTGAATCATTTTCATAAATAACGACTGCATAATCTTTAAATTTTTTACCACACTTATCAATATGCTCTAAGTTTTTTTTTATATATTTTTCAATATTTCGTACAGTCCCTCCAAACACTACACTATATTGTTTCATAATATCTTGATTTTGAAATCCTTCAATCTTATTATATAAATAATATACTAATATTAATATTAAAAATAACAATATTATATGAGGAAGTATATGTTTTAATTTAACTTTCATACCTATTTAGTATTTTTATTTTTAGCAGTAGTATTTTTAGGAGTTCTTTCAAGTATAGAGCTTTCATCTTTGCGATTCTTTGGCTTTTGATATTTTAATCCTAGAAATTTAAAGATTTCTTTTTCTTCTTTAATATCTTCGACATCTTTCTTATCACCACTAGTCTCCTTCATAGCATGCTCATTGAGAGTATATCCTTTACTAAGAGCATATTTGCGGAACGCAACATTAAATGAATCGGAGCCAGTAAAATACAATACCGCGTATGGATATTCCTTTTCGGGAGTAATAAGGAAATCAATTCTCCGAGCAAGAGAATCTTCATTAAGTTTTACAATTCCCATACACTTCTTATCACCTAGCGCAAGAATCTCAATCAAATACTTTTCATCTTTAAGAGTATTAATATAAGTATCAAAGAATTCTTTTTGTTGTTTCTTAGAATACGATTCTGGCACTTTAATAAGTACATCAATATCTCCACTTGTAGGTGCTTCACGGCGATAACTACCAACAATAATGGCTTCAATCGGTCTCGTAATGTAACTCATGACTTTCTTTTCATGTTGCTCCATTTCACTACGAGGAATTCTTAAAAGTATATCCTTATAATATTTTAATCCTTTTTTCTGAACTTCATTTAATAGTTCTGGTTTTAATTCTAAATCTTCAATTGATTTAATATTACTTTTCGTAATAAGGTCTTTTGCTTTTGCTGGGCCAATTCCATAAATATTTAGAAGATTCTGATATAATTCAATAGGCAATTCTTCTTTTGCTCTTTCTGCTGCTGCTAACTTTCCAGACTCAATAATCTCTTGTACTTTCTCTTTAATTTTCTTGCCAACTCCAGCACTTGCTTCAACATCTTTTAAAGATGTTATTTTGTCAAGTTTCTTTAGCGCTGTAATAGCTTTCTCATAAGCAAGTGCTGAAAACTTATCTCCACTCCATGTATCTCTAATTCGTAGAACTTCAAGAGAATCTAGTATCTTTTGTTTTGTATCCATTCTATTACTTAGAATACTATAATTATTTTTCAATTTTATTTATAATTTATGCGTTTAAATATGAAACACATATATACTATAGCAAATAAATGGCATTATTAACACAATCAAAAGAAAATGATTTCTATGTATCTACATGGAAACATCATAAACCAATCTCACAACTACTACAACAATCTTCTATGCAAGAATTTGATACTATTTTAGAGCTTTCTTCAGAATCTCTAAAATCGCTTCGTGAATCTTCCTCTTCGTTACAATTCCAAGAAATTCTCAATAATAAGTTACGAGATTTAGATTCTAAGAAACAATATGAAATTGAGCAAATGAAACGTAATTTAGAAAACCAAAGAGTTACAGAATCTGCCAGGCTACAAAATGAAATTAAAAATCTACAAATCCAATTAGAGCAATCGAGTAAAGCATATCAGCTATTGAATCAAAACTTTCTTAGTGTACAAAATATGAATCAAGAGTATTTTTCTAAATCATTAAACACCGCTGTTCAACATGTAGAATCTCAACATTCTAAAGTAGATAGCATTTACAAAGAACAAATTCATACTTTACAAAAACAGTTAGAAGAATACACAAAAAATACTATTAGTCAAAATGTATCATCAAATAAAGGTAAAACTGGTGAGCAAAATTTTGATACACTTGTTGATAATCTTACATCTTGGAGCCTAGAAAATACATCGAAAACTCCACAAAGTTGTGACAGATATGGTATTATTCGTAACTGTAAAACGTTATTTGAAATAAAAAACTACGCTCATAATGTTCCTAAGCGAGAGATTGATAAATTCAAACGTGATTTAGAAATCCATAAAGATTGTCCGCTCGGAATTTTTATTTCACTCAATACAAATATTGTTGGAGGTTCTCAAGATTTTTTTTATACAGAATTTACAAACTCAAATCAGTTATTAATATATATTCAAAACTTTAATAACTATGATGCAAGTACCTTATTTTCTGTAATAGATAGTTTAATTGATATCGCTATGCTATTAAATACAAAATGTAATGTATCAGAAGAAAATGTATCTATTCAATCTAAAGTAGATTCTATCAAACCTATTTTACAAATGGAAATTAATAATATTTCAAGTATTATAAAAGAAATTAATAATAATACTAAATTCATTATTGATACAGTGCAAAAACATAATAGCTCTTTGAAGCACCATTTAGAAAAGATTCAGTTCACTTTTAAAAGCATTCTACAAACATTTTTTGAAGATGTCATTATGGATTCATGCAATGATGAAGAAGTTGGAAAGCCTAAGAAAAAACGAGTAAGAGCAAAATCTCAAAATAACAAAGTAGTGATAGATGCTAGAAATACAGAAGAAATTATTCGGAATACTTCTACTTCATAATATTCGGAATATAATCTAATGCATTACGTATTGCTTGATCCATATTAAAATATTTATAATTTGCTAAGCGTCCAATCATATGAACATTTTTATTTTGAACCGATTCTGCTAGAATTTTGTATTGATTATACAGCATTTGATTCTTATGATTTGGAACTGGATAATATGGTTCTCCAATATCACTTGGATATTCTTTTATAATAATTGTATGAGGAGTTTTTGTATTTTCACTATAAGGAAGATGTTTATACTCTATTGCTCGTGTGGTTGCTATATCACATGAAGGAGTATTTATAACCATATACTGTTGAGCAAAACCTTTATTTAATATTATTTCTTCTTCAAACCTTAGTGACCTATATTCTAAGGTATCTAAACCGCTATTTTTAAAATAAGAATCTATAGGTCCAGTAAATATCAGTTGTTGATAATGAAGATCAATATCCTCAAATTTTGTATTTAACATCACTGTAATGTTTGGATGATTTAAAAGTGATTCAAAAAAACTAGTATATCCATTTTCTGGAATAACTTGATATTTATCACTAAAATATCGCGTATCATTATCATATTTTACTGGAATTCTAGAAAGGACGCTACTATCTAAATCCTTTGGATATTTATTCCATTGTTTTAATGTATATGGTAAAAATAGTTTCTCATATAGTTTTCTACCAACTCTTGACAATGCAATCTCTTCACTATTTTGAGGATTCTCATATTTTATCTGATTTTTTTCTAACCAAATTTTTGTTTCTTCAGTTGTTTGTAAATTTTCATCACATAAAATATTAATAGTTTCCATATTTACTGGAACAGATACATTTCTATTATCAATATTTGCTACAACTTTATGGTCGTAACGTATCCATTTACTAAATTTATTTATATATTCCCATACTTCTTCATCATTCGTATGAAATAAATGCGCCCCATATTTATTTACACGAATATTTGTTTGCTTGTCTATATAATCATAACAATTACCACCAATATGCTCTCTTTTATCAATTATTACAACTTTCTTGTTATATTTATTGGCAAGTTGTTCAGCGATAACTGCGCCAGATAAACCACAACCTACAATTAATATTTCTGTTTCCATCTAATATTTTACGATTTAAACCTATAAGTCAGATAAATACTATAATGAATATTCCATGGTATTTCCTTTGGAGTGAACGATATGGTGTATTTTGCGATATATTAACAGGTTTAGTAAGTGACAAGTATTTTGATTTATATCCTATTGAAAAGCCTCAAGAGTTATTTAACAATACAACATATAAAAAGGATTTACATTTTTTATGTGGGATGTATTTAAAAGATTATGAAATTATGAAACTACTAGAAGTAATTCCAGAAAATCAATATTTTATCTTTAGTGATGTAGATTTAGTAGTTGAAGAAGAAGCATTATATAATTATCTTACTCCATTTATAGAAAAAGGAATTGATATGATGTTTATGAAAGAAAATGATGATGTAGTAAATGTTGGTTTTATGGTTATTAAGAATTCAAAACATACAAAGAATTTATTTAATTCTGTAATGAAAGTTCTAAATGAAAACCCAAATTTACTAGATCAAACTGTAATTAATGATGCATTAAAAGGTTGGGAAGGTACTTATGAAGTATTATCACCAAAATATATTACAAGTAATGTAAATATAGATATACAAAAGCCAGAAAATACAGAATCAATTTGTGTATTTCAACCTCTATGCACTGCATTTAAGGACTATAGATTAAATATATTAGAAAAACTAATATCATTTAAATTTTTATTTAATGTAAATACTGATGAGCATATTGATGAATTAATATCTCAATTAGATGATGAAGGAAAATTTATTATTAATCAAATAATTAATTTATATAGACCTACTTCTTTGCATTCTGAATCATAACATTTTTACGAGTGTTTTCAATACCAAAAGCCTTTGCCATTGCTGATACTTCAGAATCTTTACATCCAACATATTCACGAGCAATATAAGAATATGTTCTATTATCTTCCTCAATCCACTTCTTCAGATTTTCTTTTGTAAGCAAATCCTTTGGCTTAACACCTTTCGCTTCATTCTCTTTGAATTTCTTTTCTTCTTGCTCCTTTTGCCACGCTTTCTGCTCCTTAGAATCTTTAAATTTCTTCTCCTTCACTTCAACAACTGGGGCTTCTTGCTTAATTTCAATCGCAGGATGTGCATCTGCTTCTACAATCTCGACAACCTCTTGCTCTTCTTGTTTTTCTTTCTTTTCTTGTTTATCAACCTTCTTTTCCTCTTTAGCAAAAAGACTCTTAAGATAGTCATAATCATCCTTCATTCTTGACTGAAGAGCTTTATTTACATCACGAACGCCATATTTACCAATAAGCGCATTTAGTTCATTTGTTAGACCTTCCATTTTCTATATTTAAATAGCTGTTAAACTTTAAATATAGAATGTCCTATGACTTAAATACAGAAGCAGAATTATTTAATAATTATATTCAAGATTGTAATTTTTTTAATGACTTTTCTATTGAATATAATTTTTCTGTTATAAAGTCAAAATATGAGAATGGTATATCTTATTTTATAATTAAAAATAATTCTGAAATATGTCAAAAAATATATTTTGAGTATATAATGAATAATATAACAAATCAAATAACTGTATTAGATGAAATAAAAATAGTTGATAAAAATAATTGTTATATAGAAACTCCTTTTAATATTGACAATGAGAGTTCTTATATTTTTTTAAAAGATATTGAATGTTATTTTGATTGGTTTTCAAGTATAGATGAGAATATTCTTTTACCTTTTGTAACACCTAGATGAAAGTAATAAGAATAGGGACAATAATTGAAGCAAGAATAATACCAAGACCAATCGCGGCAATAATCGCGTTAGTATTATTAGTATACTCCATCTTTGAACTTGAGTCAGCAGCATCATCAACAATAAGTTCATCATCCTCCTTTGCATCAATGAGAGTCATCCAAATAGGAACTAGGTCCTCTCCAATATGTACGCTATCAAGAATCTTAGTAATACTTACAGTATTGTCGAAGAAATCATTTAGCCAAAGACGAATTGAAGAATATTCCTTATGAGGCGTATCATTTCGCAGATATTCATGAACAGAACCATCTTCATCAAAATGGGCAGCTGCGCATACTACACCATTTACAAGAATAAATAGAGCAACTCTATTTTCAGTGGTATATGACTTAATAATATCATAGTAGCTTGGCTCATTCTCCAGAAAGTCAATTGCGTACTCAGCGATATCGACTTTATTCTTTACATATGTAAATTCCTCCTCTAGAGGAGCAGCAATAGAAGTAGATTCTTTTACTGGCACAGGATTCTCTGGCATTACTTCATCCGCTGATATAGCATTAATAATGGGCACAACCTCTGAAACATCAGTAGTGGAACACATTTTTGAATACATATTCATACCATGCGAAAAATCAATTTTTGTATATTTTTAATTTGCATATTTTAAAGAACCTCTTCGCTCTTCAGTTTCATAATCTGCCCAAACATCCACAATAAGTCTCATTTCAGTATCTCTATTAGAACCAGCAATCTGTTGTAGTTCCATATATAAGGTTGGTCTATCCGCTGTTGAAAAATTCACACTCCCTTCTGGTTGTCTAGCAAAAGGAGGTTTCTTTCCCCTTTGCTCTCCTAAATCCCAGTTCATAATTCCAAGACCATTTCCAGAATATCTATCTTCTTTGGCATGTTGTGTTAATACATTCCACACAAGTGATGGAAATAAGGATTCTCGATCACGTGAGCCGATTAAAAATGAAATATTATTATAAAATTCATTGTTGCTAACATCTGAATTAATTTTCCATAATTTATTTGCCATTATATCAGTACGTTGTCTTAAAAAGAATACTATACGGCTTGCTGGATGAACTGCGTCGATTCTACGAGTTACAGCAGCAATTGCGCCTCTAGACAATGGTGCGTAATCTTTTTCAATGAAATGAAATATATTTTCGTAAAGTCTTGAGAATGGTAACTCTAACGAACTTTCTACCAATTCTTTTTGCGCATCAGCATCTACATATACATGACGTGTTTCTAAATAAATAGTTGGTTGACCAATCTTGTATCTATCAACTGTTAGAAAGTCTGTAAATGAACCTGTAGAAGAAGTTTTAATCTTAAATGTTTTATTCCAAGGCGTTGGTTTTGTTTGACTATCGCTCGATTCTACTAAATCCTCTAATGCTCGTAATTTACAACGTAACCGAATGTTTTGTGAGCGAAGACCAAAGGATGGAAATCCACCATCATCAATATGTTGGCAGCCTAATAATGGTAACTCTAATCGTAAAGTATTTGGTGTAGCGTTACGACCAATAGATAGTGCTGAGCCGTCATGATATCCTATTAAAGTGTTTTCTAAGTTTGCTGAATTAAGTGAACCTCTAGAAAGTCGGGTAGCATAAAGTGCGTCACCACTAAATTCTTGTATAAGAATTTGGTCTTGATATATTTGTATATTTTCAAATAAAAAATATCCAATTGCTTTTGTATAACCATACGATATATTGTTTGTATCCATCACTACGGATTTATAGTTTAATGGAGCATAATCACTTGGTAACCATGTTGGTAAATCAATTAACAGTGTTGGATGTGTGAAAACATCACCGGCGACTTCAAAATCAAATTCAATAATTTTGTTAAAATCTACATTATTGATGGGCGGAACCTGTCTTCGCTCATGAACGAATGCTGGGATACGTTTATAGTTATTTCTAAAAGGACTTAATGCCGATAAAGTATCATTTTGAAAGTATACATCTTTATTACCTCTTGCTAACAGTTCATATAATGCGCCTTCTTTTGATAGTTCACTCATCTAATTACTAAGTAATTATTTCTTTAGAATATCTTTATAAATATTAGGTATAATGGAAGATAAGAAGGTAGATAAGAAGCTAGATAAAATCTGGGATGCCTATGTAATTAATTTAGATAAATCAACTGACCGATGGGCACATATGCAAACTGAATTTGCAGATACTGTTTTTAATTTAAACAGATTTTCAGCAGTCAGCGATGAACAAAATAGAGGTTGGGTCGGTGTAGGCAAATCATATGGAGCGATCGTAAAAGATTATATGGCAAAAGACCCTAACTTTGAAAAACTATTAATTGTATTTGAAGATGATGCTTATCGCACACAAGATAGAGATACATTTAATGAACGTTGTACAAAGATTATGACGTATTTAGAAGAAAACAAAGGAGAATATAGTCATTTTCAAGGGGGCGGAATATATCCAAATCTACAAAGCATAGAATGTGAAGACCCACTTTTAATTCGATGTGACTGGATTACATGTGCTACTTTTACAGTAATTGGCAAAGAAGCTGCTGAAACAATTATGAAGTATCAAGAAGTGCCTGATGATAAAAAAGAACCAATTGATAATTATTTAGCTGGAAATAATCGTGGTAAAATGTTAGTACCATTTCCCCATTTATGTTGGCAACTATTCGGAGTTCCTTCCACTATTTCAAGTACTGACCAAAAGGTTACATTAAATGAAGGGTTTCGTAACGCCCATAAAGATATGGTAAAATTCCTAAAAGATAAGAATATCAATATATCTGTTCATAGTGGTGGTGCTAAAAAAACAAAGACTCTTTCATTTATAGATTCTGTCATGAGAAAACAAAAAAGACAAGAAAAGGATTTAAATTATAAGAATTGTAGTTGTGGAACTAAAAACTCTAAGAAATATAATGCGAATTCTAAGAATAAAATGAGAATCACTAGAAAACGTTAGCCTTCTTCCTTGAATGAAATGAAAGGGTCTAGGAGGCGGCAGCCTTCTTCCTTGAATGAAATGAAAGGGTCTAGGAGGCGGCAGCCTTCTTCCTTGAATGAAATGAAAGGGTCTAGGAGGCGGCAGCCTTCTTCATCGAAAACTCGCAAGTCCTATCGGACCTCCAGGGCAGCGTAAGTTTTGCATCACGACCATATCTGCTAAAATAAATTTCATAATTTTTTACAACTTTTTCTTCTGATTTAATCCATTCATTTAGATATGACTTTATTTCTAAATACGATGGATCACTTTCTAATATACCCAAGTCTCTAATCTGTTTCATTAGATTTACAGAATCTTTTGCTTTATCCGCCATTGATTTCAGTTGTACGATACTCATTTTATACTATTATTCTATATCTTTTAGACCTATGATGGCACACATATAGTTGTCGTAGATAATGAGCAAGCAGTACAATTATATTTGCCTAAACTAATAATATCTCGTTGAGCATATGATACATAGTTAATCGGAGAGCATCCTGAAATTTGAGTACAAGTGCTAAAATTACAATTGGATTGAACCGCTAAAGTATTGGTTTTAAGATACGTCCATTGTGCTTGTGCTTGCATCTTGCGAATCATATCCGAATAATCCATTTAAACTAGTATTAGATTAAAATTATAGCATGTGTGGAATTTGGTTTTGTTTAGGAAATATATGTACGGCAAATATTGAATCTTATGTAAATAAAATTAAAGCGCGAGGGCCAGAAGATACAAAGATTTTAACAGTCGGTCATGCTGGCACAATGGGATTTAATCGTTTAGCAATTAACGGATTAAATCCTGAAGGAATGCAGCCTATGACAAAAGATTCTGTAACATGGATGTGCAATGGTGAAATATATAACTGGAAAGTTTTAGCAAAACAATACAATATATGTGTAAAATCTCAAAGTGATTGTGAAGTAATTGGAGAATTATATATTAAAAATCGTGATAATATTCAAGACTTTTTTCAACTCCTTGATGGTGTATTTGCTCTTATAATAGTTGATTTAGAACGTAATCAAGTTATAATTGGCCGTGACCCTTACGGTGTTCGTCCATTGTATATTGGAGACAATAAATATTTTAGCTCGGAGATGAAAGGTTTAGTGCCTCTTTGTAAAAACATAGTACCATTTATGCCAGGAACGTATCGTATTTATGATGCTTCCAGTTTAGACTTACTGGAAGATATAAAATATATTCAAGTGCCGTTTTTAAAGAATCCTCAATATGATTGTATTAGAGAAGCATCTATTGCTCTAAAAGTTGCTTTAGAGGCTGCTGTCGAAAAGCGCATGCTTACTGAGCGACCAGTTGCATGCCTACTAAGTGGTGGACTTGATTCCAGTCTTATTTCATCTCTTGTTGCGAAAAGTCTTAGAGCTAAAGGTTTACCGCCATTAAAAACTTTCAGTATCGGAATGGAAGGCTCTACTGATGTGGCATATGCCCGTAAAGTCGCGGACTTTATTAAATCAGACCATACTGAAATTATATTAACTCCAGATGAGTTTTTTGATGCTATTCCAAAAGTGATTCATGATATTGAAAGTTTTGATACTACTTCTGTACGTGCCTCTGTGGGTAATTGGTTAGTAAGTAAGTATATCAGAGAGCATACTGACTGTAAAGTTGTATTTAATGGCGATGGCAGTGATGAAGTATTTGGTTCGTATATGTATTTCTACAATGCGCCAAATGATTTTGAATTTGAAAAAGAAACTACGAAACTTCTAAGAGATATTCATTATTTTGATGTATTGCGCAGCGATAGAAGCATTAGTAGTCACGGACTTGAGCCACGCACGCCATTTTTAGATAGACAATTTGTACAAGTTGCGAAATCTATTTCTAGTTGGCTGCGAAGACCTGTAAAAGGCGAGCAATGTGAAAAGTTTATTCTTCGTAAAGCATTTGATGATGGTGAAACCTTACCTGATGAAGTCTTATGGCGCAAGAAAGAAGCATTTAGTGATGGTGTCAGTTCTTTAGAAAAATCTTGGTATGAAATTATTCAAGAAAAGATTGTGGCTACAGATAAATGGGAACAATTTGCAAAGAATTATACATATCTTAAACCAATAACAAAGGAAATGTTTTATTATCGTACAATTTTTGAACAATTTTATAAAGAACATTCAAATGTAATACCATATTTCTGGATGCCCAATTGGTCTCCAGGGGCGACAGATCCTAGCGCTAGGACTTTAAAGGTTTATAATTAAATAATATTATGAAGGTGCTTGTATTAATTATAGCAAATGATACATATCCTTATCATATATATCAAGGGTTATGGGAAAAATATATGAATAATACTACATTTGAATGTTATTTTATTAAATCAAATCCAAATTTAGAAACAGAATATTTACTTGAAGAAAATACTCTTTTTGTAAAACTTGAAGAAAGTTTTTATACAATTTTAAAGAAAACACAAAAAGCACTACAATTCTTTAATTTATCAAACTACAACTACATATTTAGAACAAATCTTTCATCTTTTATCGTGTTTGATAAATATAGAAAATGGTTAGAAATACTTCCAACTGAAAAAGTATATAATGGAAGTATTCTGTGGTATGGTGAGTTTATTTATGCTTCTGGCTGTGGATTTACTCTTACCCCAGATGTTGCAAAAATTATTATGGAGTATGATGGACCACTATATACAATGGATGATATAACAATTGGTAAAATATGTAGCGATAATAATATCTTACTTACATCTGCGCCATTATCTCAAGTTTTTGAAAATACATATACAGTTGAAATGGATTTATTTGATTCATTTGACAAAGCATTTCATGTAAGAGTTAAGACCGATAATAGGTCTAATGATTTATCTATATATTTTAATTTAATTGAACAATATTACAAAAATTGAATTATAGAAGGTATATTTTTTGATTAGAACAAAATGGCAACTTGTAAAGGACGCAGTGTAAGTGCTACAAAAAAAGAAACATTCTATGATAGTTCTGGTTTAGTAACAAATCAGCATTATTTTATTCCTCTTGCTTGTATAAGTAAATCACTTATTAACCAAGAACTATGCGGCTCATGCTTAGATAAAGATGAAAAACTAAAAGAGCTTGATATTCAAGGCCATATACTAAAAGATAAAACTAAGAAGCGAGTATGGCAGCCAAGAGTACTACATGGAAAAATTGGTGAGCCAATTCCTCCTTGGAGTCAGATTGAAGATGGTGAGTGGTATAATAGTATGCTTAAAAAAGGTTTTAGAAAAGAAGTAGAGATGGTAAAATCTGGAAAGAAAGCAGTTGAAGAGCCAAAGGTTGCAAAGACAAAGACAAAGAAGCTACCACTGGCTAGCAATGTTGTTGAAGAACTAAAGCCAAAAATGTATGTAGACCCGTCAAAAAAAGAAGAAGTCTATGATATTGTCGAACTTAGTGTGAAACCTATTACAATTGCTGGGAAACAATATTATTATGAATCCAAGAAAGATAAAGTTTATACTCTAGATTATACTTATGTAGGACGTTATGATGTAAAAAATGAGGTATTATGTACTGAGTATCCTGATAGTGATAGTGACCCTAACTTTTAGTATTAAAAGCCTTCATAGATGCTGGAAAGTGCTGCTCTAGCAACTTACATACAATTTCTGCATATTCCCTAATTTCTTTTTGTGCTTGAGGGTCCATGCGCAAGCTACATAGACGCATATAAGCATAGAGAGAAGCAGTCTCAATAAACTCGGTATACATATTCTGTGGAAGAATACCACGTGCTACTTCTGGCGCAACTTGATTCTCTAGCAAGTCATTGTACAGAGCCAGTGATTGATTCGTAAAATCTTTAATTTTTTGAACCATTTGCTCGTTATTCTCGATAGAAATATCTTTTGAGCCTTGCTTTTTATTAGAATCACGAGCTCTTAGTTCACTCGGAATGAAAATTTGAGGCTCGTCATCGACATAACGACGAGAAACCTCATTGCGACTGAAACCAATTGTGTGGCGGAACCATTCACGGGCTACAAAGATAGGCATCTTTAGTCGAAAGCGAATCTGAGGATGAAAGAATGGACTAATGTGATTATGGTTAATAAGATAATTAATAAGTTTCTGGTCGCCTTCCTTGAATTCTGTTACTTCTTTCGCAAACGATACACGAGCCGCGTTGACAACCGTTAGGTCTGAGCCAAATGCTTCTTGTAGTTCAACACAACCAGTGCCATCAAGAACAAAATGCTTATGATTACTCATCTTTCTAATACAAAATATAGGCATTTTTTAAATCAATTTTTTGGTTAGCTCCCACATTCCATCGGCGCTACAATTCTGAAGGTACCATTTCTTACACGCTTCAGACATACGCCACCATACATCGTCATCAAATTGATTCATTTTATCTTTCAAATCTTCTGGCGACTTCACACGAATATAATGGAGTCCTTCAGTTGGTGGATTTGCGTAGTTCTCCATATCCACTTCTGGTGCTACAAGAGGAACTGTTCCAAACGCCATACACTCCACTTCTCTATGACACTTCTTGCCAAATCCTGCTAAACATAGACCATATTTCGCAGATGCTAGATTATTTAAATATTCTTGCTCAGAATATTTACAAGGTTCATTTTCAGAAGCCATTACAAATTCGTTACAACATGATGCCCAATCATGTTTCGTTCTATTCGACTTTTGAACTTGATTTTCAACCTTGCCATAAAATACAACTCCTTTTGTTTTCTCAAAAGGTTTATCGAGCATAGCTTCTACTAACCTTGGTCTTCGCGCCCAGAATGACCACGTCTTCGAGTTAACACCAATTGGCTTGGGATTTCCAAATAGTGCTTTCTTCCAAGACTGCTCTCTAGCACTTTGTTTAATCCAATCATAATTAGGTCTATCATATAATAATGTATCACCGATACCATGTATCCAAACATTATGACAGTTTGCGTATTCCTTTTTCACATAACCTCTTTCAGCCCAAATATCTACTAACTCACGGAATGAATCGCCAGTATGTTTATAGAAAGGCGCAGATGTGAGTGGATTTGGTACATAAATTGTTGGAACACTGCTTACAAGAGTCTCAGTTACAATACTTTCAAGAATACGCTTCACAGTAATAGGCGCAAGGCTTCCTTTAGGAACAATGTGTAATACATGATTTAGTTCGCATGCATTGGCAATATGGTGAATTTCACCATTCATTTCCATTTCATTCTGAATATCAATAAGAGTTGTATTGGGTTTCATAGCCCAAATATAACGCCAAGCCCACTGAGTAGCATTTGAAGTATATAGAAACATTGTAGTGGCAGTTTGGAACGCAGAAATCTTACGCTCGATAGATGTCGAGGGAAATACAACTTTAAGATTCTCATACTTTAGCTCTAACTCTTTTACGAAATATTTAGTAATATATTCTTCATCCATACATACAACAACAGAATCTTCTTCGACAGAATCTCTCAAGAAAGAACGCAGCGCATTCATTTCTTCTCTCGATACTTCTAAAGTATCACTTGGAAACCATACATATGCTTCATCCATGAAAGCACTTTCATTTTCATTCTGTGATAGTAATGGCATATTTTTTGTATTCCAGTTAAAAATCTGTAGTGCTTCAATGAAAGGCTTTGTATTAGGGCACCAAAACTCACCATCATTGCCATATTGATTACGAAGTAGTAGAATTTTAGGAAGATAATAGTTTAGATATAATTCGCAAGATTTAGTGTATTCACTTGGTAGTGGTACAACATATCCTTTCTTTATACGAATACTAGGAGACAAAGTACTTAGATTTGATTCGGCCCACATTTCACTCGACTTCTTTGAAGGCCCTACATAAATCTTATCATACCCATAAGCAAGTCCTTGATTTGTTTGGAAAATAGAGTTAAATTTGTAAATAGGTAGTAGTTGTTTTGCAAATGTGTTGTCACCACTTGATGTAAAAATATAACGTTCTTTCTTTTGTAACATTGTGCAATATGTATTCGCCTTATTTTCATTGTTTGCTTGAATGCGTCTGTTAAAACTTACGAAACTGAGTTTTGTGCTAATATTCTGGCTTGGAAGATTACTTACTGCTTCCATATCATGAAGACCGGTAGGCTCAACATATAAATATACATTCTTTTCAATAATTGTTTCATAATCGTAGTTACGAATATCGGATTCATGAACGTGATGTGTTTTAATAGTTAATGCTGGATTTACTACCAAATATTTCATGCGAAGCATTTCACAAGTAATAGCGTTATCACATCCTGAAACACCAAACGAAAAATGGAGGTCTTCATACTTCCATTGAGAAGAGCGTTGTTTTACAGAATCAGACGAAAGAATCCAAGTATCTTGAGAATCTGGACGAGGACCAAAAATCTTATCATTCTCGTAACGTAAAAGTGCCATAAATTTATCATCAAGATTTGTAGACCATAGATGGCGAATTGTGTCATCTAAATAAATATCAGCATTCGCAAATACAACAATTGAATTTGCTGGAATAGTGTCATTAATATAACGAATTACGTCATCATAGTATAGTCGCTTATTAATAACAACTTGTTGAATTTTAGAATTATGTAGTAATTTATTGGAATACTCTTTTTCATTCAATAATATAATCTTATCAATAAATTGGTTTTCAATATTTTTACGAACACAAGAATCAATTTCCTTTGCACGACGATTCTGGGGTGGTACATAGTACTGACTAATAATATACAGTTGGGGGATTTTAGGAAGTGAATCGTGAATTTTCAAAGAAAAGATATTACGATTCTTAGTATTACTTGTATTATACATAGAGCCATAACGAAGTAGAGTACCAACTAGCACACACGCGTCTTCTTTCGAGCCGTCCCAAATAGAACCCATGAAAGGATATAATAGATGAAGTTCATCGAGACATAAAATATTATTGACATTTTTATCTTTAAAAAAGTCTAAACCAAGTGTATCGAGAACTTTCTTAGAAGCAAGAAGAATATTTACTTTTTTAGTACCACCTTCGAAAATCCACTTAATATCATCAGTATCAATACACACAACTATATCCGCAAATATATTCTTCGTAACAAGTATTTCATATGTAGTTGAGCCGACAACGCCAATATCAATACGATTAAATGATTGGCTCAAATCGCACGTATCGTCGAGCCACACAAGTGATTTGTTGCTTCTCCATGTAGAAGTGGTGTGCTGAAGAATACGGATTTGTTTCCCAGTTTTATGATGTGTCGCATACATTCTTATATTAATTTTGTGTCTCATTTTTAAACTGCTTCTGAGATTAAATTATTATATCGCATGTAGAGTGGTTTATCATTTTCCTTTACAGTTATATTGGTTCTACGAAACTCTAGAATACAAATACCGACTATAAAAAATGTTACGCCTACAAATACAGCAATTTCGTCATTCATATATTTTTATAGTATACTATATTTTAAGTGTCATAATCAATTGGGTCATTCCCAGAGCAAGTAAATTGCGTCATTTGTTCTGTAATCTGTCTCTGAACACGATTACTGAATGGTGTTGTTGTTACATTTAACGCATTCATCGCGTTTAGAATATCATCCTCATCAGAAGGGCTGAGAGGAATACGCTGTCGTGTCATACTTGCTCCACGTCCAAGACCTAAGAAAGCACTTGTTTGAATATTTTGAGTTGTATTTATTTGTGTAGTACTAAGCAACTGATTTTCAATTGATACAATATTATCTTTTAGCATCTTTGTAAGAGGATGATACTGTAGTGTAGTGGTGTTCAAATTCACTTTAATATTGTCAATTGTTGTACGAATAACAGCCTTATCCATAGCACTAATATTTTGAAGAATGTAAGCAATTGCGTTACGAAAATATGCCATATAATATGGATTCACATCTTGAGACAGCTCACTAGGATTCCATGAAATCTTTTTATGAATCCGACTAAAATCCTTTGTATTCATTCCTTCAACGTCTACTGTAGCAGCATTCGTATCGCTATTTTCAAACATAACAATTGTTTCTGACTCGGCACAAATATCACCAATATGAATTCGCGTAGAAGTATTAAGAGTATCCTTTGAATACATATTAATACAGTTCCAAGTAGATGGAAATGTAATAGTTACATTCTGAGCGACAGTTGTCATTAGCCCACCTAGAATATCACCAAACACTGTGCCAACTTCTTCAATATTATTTACAATATTATAGGAGCCGCCTCCATAAATACCAATATCTTTTAGTAGTTGCGCATTATGGTCTTCACCATACCCAATCGTTGTAATTGAAATATTTGGCTCAACTGCTTTAATTGAATTAATAACACGCATAATATCATCAGACTTAGTTAGACCCTCATTTGTATGACCATCTGTTAGAATAATTAGACCTGTCTTTGATACATTGGAAGGGTCGGTTCTTTCAAGAATTGATTTTACATTTAGAAGACCTGCTGAAAGATTTGTGCCACCTTCTGCATCGAGTGTATCAATCGCATACTTGAATGTATCAATATATTCAGTTGTTACATTGGTATGTTCGATGACAATGTTTGACATATAATTAAATGTTACAAGACTTAGATAGTCTGTCTTCTGAAGAAACTTTATCAGAAAGTTTAAACTCTTCTTTACATTTGGCAACTTACCGCCATCATCCATAGAGCCGCTTGTATCAAGAAGAATAATAGTGTGGGTCGCATTTCTTGTATCAATAGGATTACCAATAATCTTGAGTCCTTTAAGATTCTTGTTATTCACCTTAATATCAGACACTTGAATATTCATTTTGGATACAAAAAATTAAGCTAGGGATATATCAATTTTTTGTTTTTTAACCAAATAAGATGTCACCTTTCTTTGTACCAAGAATCGCGGTTAGCCATCCAAATCTATCTTCCTCTGCGGGACCAATATAAAACCCTCTAGATTCTATAATATCAATAGTATCCCAATTACACTGCCCATCTTCATCTACAAATATGTTATTACATATAAACACAATCTTATTTACTTTATGACGAATGAATGCTTGAAAGAATTTATTCTTATGTGTATAACTATTAAGATTATCTACATAAGAAGGTACATAGGTTTGTAGTTGGAGAATATGATACTGTAAATTATCAATAGGGTCCATTTTATATATATTATAAAGATTTAGAGGCTTTTAATTTTTTCGATATTTTGCTTTATTTTATTAGCAATCTCTATAAGCCATTCTGGGGCTGGAACATCATAATAGTGTTCAAATTTAGAATTTTCTAAAAAGATTGGTGCTTCTTGCATTTCTTTGAGTCTCAGCGGGTCATTGCCAATAGAAACCACATCTTTTGCACATGATTCAAAATCTGGGTAGTCATTTATATAAATAAAAGAATCTGGATTGAAGATTTCTTTTACAATTGGTGAACCCCAGTAAAGAGGTATTGCTCCGCCTAAATATACATTCATAATTTTTTCTGTTAAATAACCATTTTCCATTGAATTTTCCATTGCGAATCCAAATTTATAGTTCTTGTATACTTCTGGTAATTCCCACCAATTACTTCTTGAAGGTATTTTTCCATCTTTTGTATGATTTGCTTCACCTAATCCATCAACAGTAGTATCTAACTTACGAAGTGCTTCAAAAAAGTTACTTCTGTGTTCTGGAGAATGTCTCGCAATATATGCCGCTAGATTGGGTCTATCTGTATTTGTGTAGTGTCTTACAAAAGGACTTTTTGTAAAAGAAACATGACCTCTATCAAGAATCATTGGTAAATAAAATGTTTTATAGGTATCATCAAAATCCAATGATGTAACTATAGCTGCCACACAATATGGGTCTTTTACTGCTTGTTCATATTTTCTATCATTCCGTAGAGCTGGTTCACCGTTTAAAAAGATATATGGCTTTTTATTAGTAGGTAAAGATTGTTGTGCAATAATTAAATCAGCACTATCAGAGGTATCTATGAATTTTATTTCATCAGAATATAAAAGTCTTAGAATTGGTAATATATATTCAGCTTCATGATCTTCTGGTTTTGTAATATTGGTAAAACTTTCGTTTATAGTTTGTCTAGTATATAGTAAAAAACTTATTAAAACTATAATTATAAAAATTAATATATATAATATTTTCTTATGTTTCATACCTATTTAAATATAATTTTTATATTTATATAGAATCCTAATGTTACAAAATATCTTAAATATATTTTATTATTTATTTGATACATATGGTTTAACAAGTGGTATTTATGTAACTGTAAGTAATGCTATACCATCTATTCAATATATGTGGCCTGTAGAAAATTCAAATCTTACATTTAAATTTACAAGCATAAGCCAGTTCCAAGATGCATATAATAATATTACAAATATTGAATATATAAGTTATAAAACAAATTTTATTTCACTCAAATATTATCCTAAGTTACAAAGAGCGATTCTAACAACAGAGCAGTACCAAGATATTATAAATCTTAATACTCTTATGATAAACTTAGGTCTGAAAGAAACACTTTATAATTTAAAAACACCAAATACCTAGAGATTCTTTACATACACGCTAGTTAAAAATATTAGTCCTAGAATTAAAACAATTTCTTCAACTTGGTATGTTCTTAATCTCATTCTACTAACCATTTCATTCCCCTTTGAAAAATCAGAATCAATATCACAAAGTTCACAATCATTATACTTTTGAATATCAGTGCGTGAAGGTCTTATACGAATTAACACATTTGGAGGAGTACATATATCAATCATCTGAAGTTGAGAGGAAATAGATAAAAACCAATCAACATGAACTTGAATTGGATATACATGTGGAAGAATTTTGCGAATACCTTTTTTTGTAAATAAATACCCTGTTAATCCAGTAAATTCCATCAAGCGTAAGCACATATCATCTCCAGGATACATAGGACCATGCTTTTTGTTGTTAATATGAGGTGCTAAGATACAAAAATCCCATAGATCATTATTGTTCATTACTTTTGATTCTTTTATAAAGTATTTAATCTTTTTAATAGTTGATAAATCAATAACAGCGTCATCTTCTATAATCATACCGACTTCAGATTTCCCTTTTTCTAAAAAATGTTTCCAAACTTCAACATGAGAAATATAACAACCCACTCCTCCTTTTGTATTTAATTCCATATGAGAACGTCTTTTCGAACGAAGAATATTATATCTTGTTAAAATTGAAACACGACTGTCATTATCAACATTCAGTAATTTACCATCTGTTCCAGACCATCGCCGTAAGTTATTTAATTGGTCAAATCCAGATGCTTGCTGAAAAGAGCCCCACCTATCACTTCTTCTATCTAAATTAATTACATACTTTGGGATATTATCAAAAGACCAAGGCATCTATATGTAGGATAAAAAATAATAAAATTGAAACATTTTTTCGCCTATTAAATGTATTACAAATCATAAGAATGACAGATGGTACTACCTTACAGATTATTAATAATATGATTGTTATTAATCTATATGAAATTGAAGAAGATGTATTTCACGATGCTGAGAAACAGAAGATTGTGTTTCTAGTAAATCATCTTGGCGGATTTAATATTAACTATACCAACAGAACTATTACATTATTTCTTACACTAAAAGGAATGTATTCTTATACCGTTGATTTTGACCGTGGTGGCATTGATTCAGAAATTGCTCAGCATAATTTTAATATTGCTATCTCCCAACTTGGTGGTTAAAACTGTAATGTAAACTTCTCAATCTTTCCAGAATCTAAGAAATATGTTTGAACTGGGCCAAGCATGCCTAATTTTTCACAAACTCTAAAATGGACGTGTGGGTTGATAGTTCCTTTTAAGGGAACTTTGTAGGCTTGAGGAGAGCCACGGAAATGTAAAACCGCTTTACCTTTATCATCAGCAATCGTAACACCAGAATTGCTAAAATCGTTGTAGGCGACATTCCACATTTGTAAATCACTACCAGAAGCGTCATGTTTTGGCTCCGAAGCCCAGTATACAATCTTTGCATTTGGTGGAGCTGTAATTGTTATTTCTTGATTCGCATTGTCGGGTGTTCGTGGTCCGAAAGCAGCACAAGGCAAAACAGTTTCACCTAAAAATGGTAAATAACTATCACGCTTGAAAACTAAATATAGCGCAGCAAGACCTACAGCGAGATATACTGTCTTTCCTAGAATCTTTGTGCCAAGTATTAAAGCAACCGCGTCTTTCTTTAAAAATACTGCACTTAACCAATTTAATCCACCAACTAAAACTAAAGCTGTAGCGACCATACTAAGTTTCTTATCTCTGTATAATCTTTGTGCTTCGTCCATTCTATATATACTTATGAAAATTCTACGGTCAAATTATCTTTCATCATAGACTCAAGCGCTTTTATTCTTCGTTCTAATGCAGAGCCTTTAAACTTCTTAGAGTTACGTTTCCAATGCCATTCGAAAGATAATGCATCATGCTCGTTATCAAAAATACCAACAAGACACTTACGTTGCCATACATGGCCTTTTGTTGCTTTTGCTCCACCACTTAATTCACCGTTATGCTGTTTAAGTCTTCTATCTGGGTCGATTGTCGCACCGACATATGTTTTATTATTAGAAGCTAACAAATAGCAATACCACATTAATTATAGTATATAGTTTTACTTAAAGTCGGGATTCCATTCATGAATTTTTTTGTTAAGAAATAATTCTCTTAGATACCAGTTTTTTTCTACTGATTTCGCATCTCCAAAATCAATTACATATACTTTCCCCTTTTTCTCAATAAAATTATATGGTGTGACATCAATGTACTCAATATCGCACTGTAGATATAGTTTTACAACAATGCCATACATCTGGTCCATTAAATGATTTGGAATCCCATTAATGTCTTCACCGTATTTATCTGCAATACACATTTCTTCAAGATCCTCCATTTCAATAAAAGTTTTGTAATCTGTTTTAAGAATCTTTGGCGTACAATTCAACTGAAATTGTGCTTTGTTTTGTAAGTCAATTTCATTACAAATCTGGTATTCAGTTCTATGGGATACATCTTTACGAAAGATTTTCATTTTATAACTTAGAAATAAAAATCCTTTTTTTAATTTTTATTATTTTAGTAATTTATAAAGCGGGCGCATATTCAGTTGGCATTATAGTAAATCTAGAAGAAAAATCTTGATATATTTTTTTTGCTCTATTTGTAAATTTCTCTGTTAATGGTGGTAAATCTGGTGAGCGTGGGGCTAATTTTCCACCATGACTTGTTATCCAGTTTCGTACATAGGATTCTATTTGATTAAGTGTGAAATTTGGATTTTTCTGTAAGAATGTATTTAAATCTGCTATCCATTGAGGCATTAAACTCTGATCAAATGGTGGCGGAGGATTTTTTAATTCTGGAATTCTATTCGGAACTTCACGTAATATGGCGATTTGTGCTTCTGTTGGTTGTACTCGCCCCCCTGGTGGCGGTGGTGGCTGTTCTGGACCCTGCGGGGGTGGTGGCTGGACTGTATTATTTAACAATGGTGTATTGTTACGAATAAAATTAATTGATTCCTCTATTGCCAAAGGGACTTTATCATTTGTAAGAGGTAAATTACTCATAAGCCAATTATTTGCAGTGATATACCCTTGAGAATATAGAGATGGTGTAAAAGATGACTGAAATTCTTGAAACCTTGCAGCCGTTAGCCCAAGCTGTTCAAATCGGGGTCCTAATTGCTGATTTAAAATTTGCATAAAATTTCGATGTGTTTCCAAACTTACAATATTTTGGATTGAATATAATGCAAGTAATCCCTCACGAGGCATTATACTGAGTATATTACCTTGAGGCCCTTGCGTTGGTGCTGGAGGAGCTAATGTAGTATTTTGTAATATCCAATTTACACCTACAATAATAGCAGTAGTAGTTTTATCAGTTGTAAGAGGAAAGTTTCTTCGTAGCCAATCATCAGCAAATCTAAGCCCTCGTGAAACAATATCACTACCTATATTTTGGTTAAAATATTCATAAGCGTTTGATATCCCAATATTTTGTAACTGACTAGAGATTATTCTCATTACATCATCAATAAATTGTGAGTTTTCTGAAGACTGTAATCTTATATTGGTAATTGAATTCCAAGCGTCTCTAGCATCAGGTGTTAAACCGAGCGGAGGGTCTAGAGGAGACCTTTCATTCTGTGCCGTAACAGGCTGTGGTTTTTGCTGTAGTGTAGGTTGATTCTTCAAACTATTTA
>Ga0214921_10002877_pt1 | contig 27229 bp, 25 predicted proteins | sample LL1505_MetaG_FD_177992 | JGI IMG/M metagenome (GOLD analysis project Ga0214921, IMG submission 177992) | Freshwater microbial communities from Lake Lanier, Atlanta, Georgia, United States - LL-1505 | ecosystem: Environmental > Aquatic > Freshwater > Lake | place: USA: Georgia | collected... | reverse complement strand
CGGATTGCAAAGGCTTAACTCCTAGGGCGGCAGCAGTTCTGCGCGGTGTTAAATACCTTTTTCTCGATGGGCTGCGGTGGGAGACTCATAACACTCACAACTCAATCGGAGAGGCAATCGCTATCGCCGCCGAGCTCGAGGCAGAACAAACTTACCTAGTACACACAACGCACACGATCGATTATGACGAGACATCAGCGCAGCTTCCCCCCGGAGTAGCGCTTGGATACGACGGGCTAACTCTCGAGTTCTCCGATCGGTGAGACAAAACCAGATCGTGGCACCTTAGAGTCAATCGACGCGAGCAATTCGCCTATTCCGATCTTTTTAGCCGCCGAAACAGGCACTCCATTAAGGCGCAGACAGAGCTCGTTTGCTACCTCTTCTGGCACAGCATCTATCTTGTTAACTGCCACCAATTCGGGAGCTTGAGCCAACCCCATCTGCTCAAAGATACTCCTAACCGCCAAGTACTTTCCTAAGGCGTCAGGATCTGAAGCGTCTACAACATGCACAAGCAGCGCCGCGTCATAGAGCTCTTCTAATGTTGCTCTAAAAGCATTCTCTAACTCAGCCGGAAGCTTTCTGATAAATCCCACCGTATCGCTCAAGACGACCGTCCGTCCAACCGCGTCCGAAGAACCATCCGTGATACGGTTAGGCAGAAAGAGCCTTCTCTGACTCGGATCCAGCGTGGCAAAGAGCTTATTTTCAGCCAACGCCGCGCTTCCTGTTAAAAGATTAAACAGAGTCGACTTACCTACGTTTGTATATCCAACAACAGACACGAGGGCCATCTGATTATCTCTTCGTCGACCTCTACGGAGATCTCGCGATTGCCTAACTTTGTCTAACCTACGTTCCAACTCCGAGATTCTATCGCGGATAGTTCGCCGACCAAGCTCTAACTTAGTTTCTCCTGGACCCCGACCTCCGATTCCTCCGGATAGTCTCGACAACCCGGCGTCTTTCTCAACAAGGCGAGGCAGATTGTACTTTAGCTGCGCTAACTCAACCTGCAAACGACCATCAGCGCTCTGCGCTCGCTGCGCGAAGATATCTAATATGAGCATGCTGCGATCGATCACTTTAAGCTCAGTGGAATTCGTTATCGCGCGCCACTGTGATGGCTTTAACTCAGCGTCGAATATCAGCACCTCCGCGCCAAGACGCAGGCACCGAATCACTAACTCTTGCAACTTTCCGCTTCCGATAAATGTCTTCGGATCAATCTTACGCCGCTGAACAATCTCATCAACTACGCGCACACCAGCAGTCCGGGCGAGTTCTCGCAACTCTAGCATCGACGCCGCGGGTTCCACGTCTGACTTCTCGTAAACACCAACGAGCACAGCGCCAACTTCATCACTATCAAGCTGCACGATCTCTGATGCAAGGCTCTGTTCGATAGCCTCCATACGCTCTAAGAAATCGTCTTCAAAGATGGCGAGGTCCCTGACCTCCTCGGTCATCGTTGTGGCGGTATCAAGCCCCTTCGCCGGGACAAGATACGCAAACGACATCGATACACGATTAGCGGCCTCTCTTACACTAACCACTACGTCGAAGCGCAGCCGTTCGAGATCGGCAAAGATGTCATATGGAATAGACGCCTGATCCTTATCACGAGATAGATCAGTAAAAACAAAACGGAGATTCCTCAGACGCGAACGCCCTAAACGGTAACGGCCGAGGTCCGGCAGGTAGATAATCTCCTTTGTTCCGAGAACCACCCCCTCGATTCGTCCCTGTCGATTAATCAAAACTCCGACCCTACGACGAAGATCGTGAGCTATCCGTAACATCTCGCGAGCAAGATCCAGCGAGACCATCTCTGTGGCATCTAGTGAGCGCTGATACAACTTTCGAACCGCTCTGATCTCTGAAGGGGCTAGACCCTTGGTATTTCCAAATACTTCGTCTGCCATCAATCAACCGCCGACTACTTCCGGCGCAATACCAGAAGCTCAGCGCTAAGGGGTGCTGAGCTATCAGCACGGCCATTTGCCTTGCTAACATACCGCTCAGCTATCGAACCCTCAATGCGCCAGAATTTCTGTAGGCAATCACCGACCAAAGCCTCTGTTTCAGATTTGTAATTAACCGTCTTAGCGCCGATCCTACCCTGTCCGACGCGCACTACCGCGCGTCCACCAGACTTCACTACACGCGCCATCTCTAACAACACCGCGTTGGTGCTGTCACTCCACTGACTAATATCTTTAGGCCCCTCGTTCTCCTGAGGCAGGTCGAGTCCTAGCCACCACGTCCTTAGCCACGAGCGTAGTCCGTGCTCGATTAGACCCGGCTGATCAGGTGCTACCAAAGCCAAGTCCACTAAACCGGTTGCTACCTTATCCAGAGATGCTGGATCCGCGAAGAACACCTCGCGTTCTGCTTTACTAGCCCCTGATAATGCGCTCGGGACACCATCTTGCAAGAGGGCAGCGGCCTTCTTAAGCACACGCGCTGATACCGCGCGATAGGACGGCACCTCGCCACGTTTTCGGTTTAACGCTGCTTGAGCGTCTGGAGACAGCGACTCTGATGGAGATGTGTAAGCTGACAGGTAAGCAGAAGTATGACCGTGAAGAACATTAGCCACTATAAAATTAACGAATTCCGACGCGCCGTCCGTCGCTGAACGCAAGGATGCCTTTACATTGATCAACTCCCTGAAGGTGTCTGCCTCAAAGAAATATGGGAAGGGTCCAGTATAGCTACGTAGGTCTACCGGTCTCTTAAAAGGGATAAACTGCAACCTAAGCGCTACTTCTGCTAGATCCGCTGGGAACAACCTGGCGCGAGAAAGCTTAACCAGTCCGTGGTCGTTAGCTGCACCGATAAACCCCCGGCCACTTAAAGCGGCCTCGACTCCGACTATTCCTGTGGAGCAAAACGGATCAAGAACGGTGGCTCCTCGCTTCGAGAACCTCTCGATGACATACTTAGCCAGGTATGGCTTCCAGGGCGCACAATACTGGAATGCTTGCTGGATACTGTGAGAGCCCTCGGACGAACCCGCTATCGGCAGCTCGAGCTGCTCGTTAAATTGTTCTGCTTGTACAAGTCTTAAAACTGCGGACATGGCTCCCTCGTAACCCACTTTAAATCTACTACCTGGCGATCTGAAGTAGGCTTGCTACGTCCAGTTCACCACACTTTCCAAACCTAAAAAACCCGAAATCTTGGTTCTATAAGAATATCTCTTATAGCCCCCAGCCACGGACTTCTGACTATAAGGGCCGTCACGGAGGGCCGCTATTTTATTTATAGCAAACAGAGTTCTTACTATAAGAACCTTAAAATCAGCTAAGTTGCGGTAATATCTATATATTGACGAGGAAACGGGCAATTTGATTCAGTACGATATTTTTTTATAACGGCGTATCCCTGGCCAGGCAACTGTGACTGCCCTCAACTTTCACTAGTTAACCCCTCTCCTTACCTTCGAGAACTTATTTCCGTCCCAGACGAAAGAGACTTCATAAGCCTGATGGCGGGTCTCCCAACGGGGATCCATCCATGTGTACAGCTCGCCCTTTAGATCTCCCTTCTCTCCTAACGACAATTTAACTGGCTGTGCCTGCCCGACCGCGAACCTGTCGGCTTCCTTCAGGAAATCATTCTCAGTAATGGGTGAGATACCAAGTTCAAGAAGCTGACTCTGTGTTAATGGCTTAAAATCCCCGCTACCTTTTATCATTCTGTATAAGGCGAGGTCTCCCGCCCGCCCGGAGGATCGAACACTAGAAACGGCCACCAATGCAAGGTCCTTATCAACCGCATCGTGATAAACATGGACTGTGACTGAGGAATCCGAGCAATACTGAAGCATCAAACGATCTGCGCTCTCTTCCGATACCCCCCAGGTCGAGCAATCAAAAACCGGAACTCTTTTAAAACCTCCCTTAACAAGGGCATCCTTCTGATCTTTGCTCATTTCGTCATCAGTAAAGAAGAGCTCAGGTGGTGCTGCCTTGATAAAATCGCGGGGAGAATAAGTTTGCGCTTGAGCTTGAGAATCAAGCATCAGCGCGAGAGCAACAGGGAAAAACATCGACTGGAATTTGATATATTTCATACAGCTAGTCCACCACTGATCCACCCACAGACTCGAGATTATGCCTGGCTACATCGAGATCTGGCTGAAGCGATAACGCTGACCTGAATTCCTCTCGCGCCTCATCAGACCTACCCAGGCGCTGGTAAAGAACCCCAAGATTGTTGTGCGCATACGGGTTCGCGCCATCTCGCTCAAGGGCCAGGCGCAGATTCTTCTCCGCTTCCACTGTATTACCCAGCTCAAGCTGAGCGCGACCTAATGCGCTCCAAAGTCTGGGGTTGGCTCCGTCTAAGAGACGAGCCTTTTCCAGTACCTTAACCGCATCTTGATACCTTCGCTCCTCTATCAAAATGATCCCCAAATTAATCTGCGCCACCGCGTTTGATGGCGACAAAGAGATCACACGGCGCAGTGCGTTTTCAGCATTAGAGTGCTCTCCTAACTTTTCATAGACCTCAGCTAGGGATAGGTGCACTCGGACGTCTCCGCTTTTTAATTCCGCCGCTCGCTGCAGCGACTGCCGCGCCTCCTGGTAATGACCAATACGAGCGCGGGTGGTCCCCAATAGATAGTGCGCATCGAAATTATTAGGGTCTCCATCTGCCGCTCTCTTGTAGGCAGCTAGAGCTGAGTCTGGCTGTTTTAGACGCTCTCGCAGAACGCCTAAATTAAAATGTGAGATAGAATTAGTCGGCTCGATCTCAACTGCCTTATCAAGTGTCTCAACGGCCTCCTGCAACTTCCCCTGCTTCTCAAGGATTAGGGCGACACCTTGCAGGGCCTGAACGCTGCGTGGATTTTTATCCAGTACCTTATCGTACTGCTCTCTGGCTGTAGAGACCTCTCCCTTTTGCAGCAGTATACCGGCTAGGCCGACCCGAAACGCTTCGTCTTCTTTCAATCGTAGAGACTCTCGAATCTCCCGTTCAGCTGAATCTAGGTCGCCCCTTTTCTGATAGGCTAGCCCGAGATTAAACCGCGCTTCCGCCATCTTGGGGCACAACGTCTGAGCTTCTTTATAGAGCTCAATCTCTCCCTCACTACCCTCACCCAACTCGAGCGCCTTCTTGACCAGCTGAGCTGATTTAACACAGCTATCATCAGCCATTACAGGAGAGATCCAGAACCTCAACGCCAGAGCTAGACACACGACGAGCCTAGCCGCATTACAAAAAATAAATCTATAAGAACTCGTCACCACCCTACGCCACCTTACGAAGCGCCCCTAGTACATCCCTCAGACGCTCCTCATTCGTCACTGCTGCTAGTCTAACATAGCCATCAAACTGAGGGCCAAACAAAATGCCTGGTGTTACTACCACACCCGACAAATCGAGCAGATGTCGGGCCACATTTACCGAGTTAAATCGGGATAACCTTTCACTCGCTACAAGCCTCTCTGGATACTTGGTCCATATACTAGCGCCAGCCTCAGGGATTGTGACACCCCAACCTAATTCGGCCAAACCAGAACCAAGCACCTTTAAGCGGCGGTGATATGTCTGAACCGTCGCGCTCACAAGGTCATCTCCAGAAATCAGCGCCTGCGCCGCCGCGTATTGCAAGGGCAGGAACAGCCCGTAGTCAGCTTGCGACTTTAGGCGCGATACAGCGGAGACTCTCTCAGTATCTCCTACTAAAGCGCCAACTCTCCATCCTGGAACGTTATAGGCCTTTGATAGCGAATATACCTCTATAGCCGTTGCACCAACCTCAGCCGCGCAGAGCGCGCTATGAGCCGATTCTCCCGAGAAACACATCTCTCCGTAAACAAAATCGTTTAGGATCGTTACGTTCGCTGCCGCACAAACCTTTCCTATCTCTGACCACCACTGCCTGGATACCGTCATTCCAGTTGGATTTGAAGGGAAATTCAATAACAGAACCCGTGCTCTTGATTGAACTATTAGACCCTCTAGAGTCCGCGCAGCCTCGAGAGGATCTCTCGAGGCGCTCCACGGGACACACCGTCCACCGGTAAGAGCCACCGCCGATGGGTGCGCTGGATAATAAGGAGCCGGGACTATAACTCCGTCCCCGGCCTCAATCAGCACCCTTAAGGCATGAAACGTGGCATCCTTACTACCTAGGCAAACGCAGATATCGGTCTCGGGATCAAGCGCATGACCAAATTTATCTCTGTATTTAGCGCTAAAGCCATCGCGTAACCGACGAACACCGCGCGATACTGCATAGCGATGATTGGCTGTTTTCGTGACTGATTCAAGCAATCGATCAAGAAGTGCCCGGGGTGGTGCCATATCTGGATTCACCATCGAGAGATCATAGATCGACGCGCCATTGGTCGCGCGTTCACGTTGAGCCCTTCTCAAACCTTCAAACTCTTCGTGAAGCGATGCCTGATGCGGATCAAGATGTCTCGCCTCTAAAAAATCGCACGAATCGGCCGAGGGCAGAGCGGTAACTGGACTAGAACTCATAACAACTTCGTAAATTAACGCGCGACTCCGCGCAACAGACAACCCTTTCTAATGCCGCACTCGTGGTGCTACCAGGTTAAAGATATAGACCGCCGGTCCGACCTTGCCCTTTACCTTAATCTTATCCGTTAGCATTCCTACCTGTGGATTTAAAGAACCCGATCTAACCGCCATCAAATGAGCCTCTGAAATAGCTATCACAGTATCTACATTCGCGGCGCTCGCCGAATGAACAAATCCCTTGGATTCCTCACAAGTGACGCTCACTTCTCGCGCGATAGGTTTTGTAGTTGGGAGATCTTCTCTCCAATCGAATAGAAACCGCTCTCCCGAATTAGTGAACTCAAACACTATCGCTCCAGTAAGGAATGGCTTTAACCGCAAGGTTGCCCTCTGCGCCCTATCTGGGAGTTCTTCGCAAACGACATCACGTCCATTCTGAATAACTCGCCGAGGCGCCCTGGCCTGCTCAGCCTCTTCGTCCTCGTCTTCCTCCTCTTCATCACTCAGATCGTCCACTACTTGATCGACATCATCATCAGCGCTGGCGTCCTTAGGCTGATTTGTCCATGTCTCCTCATCGTCATCCGCAGCCGGGGCGCGCGAGCGAGGAGGCTTGGCAGCCACCTCTTCGGACATATCGTCCAGCGTAAGTGGCTCATCCTTAGCCTCAGTAGTCAGATCTGCTTCGTCTATCTTTTCGTCACTCATATTATACCTTTGGCTTATTTTGCCCTTTTCCTGGTGAAACGATACAGGGACCTGAGCAAGGTGAAAAGGGCTATATCCCTCTTTTGTATACTCTTGTAACCTAAACGAGGAATTAGTTGTAACTAGTTGCCTAACCGGCGGTATTTACTAAGCATGGAATCACAAACAAAAGTCGTAGCTTTGACGGGAGGAATTGGCTCAGGGAAGTCCCTGGTAGCCGGGCTTTTCCAATCTTGGGGGGCAGCTATCGTCGACGCTGATGTTCTTGCACGTGAGGTAGTAGCACCTGGATCCCAAGGCTTAAATGAACTGCAGAAAGCCTTCCCTGCCGAGGTTTTAGTGCTCGCCGATGGCTCCCTTAACAGGTCAAAACTGGCCGCTATCATATTTGCAGATGAAACCGCTCGCCTTAAAGTCGAAGAGATCCTGCACCCAAAAATTAGGCACTTATGGCTTGAGAACTTAAACAAGCTGAAACAAACCGATCCGGCTCTGATTGTATACGTGGTTCCACTATATTTTGAGTCTCGTCACAAGATGCCCGAGGTCGAGAAAGTGATATTGGTGTCCGCCCCCGACGACCTAAAGATATCTCGCATCATGGCCCGTGATGGATTCTCACTCCAGGCGGCTCAGCTAAGACTGAAAGCTCAGCTTCCCGACAGCGAAAAAATCTCCAAGAGTGATTTTGTAATCTATAATGTCTCAACGATCGACGCCGTAACCGAAAAATCCCGCGAAGTATTCTCTACACTAACTCAATCAGCGCCGCGTTCAACGCCTTAATCGCGCCCTTAATATCCCAGCTAGATTTATCCCGTGGCCCCACCATGTCCGAGATCGCACGGAGCTCAGCAAATGGCACCCCCTTCGTCAAACACGCATAAAAAAACGCAGCTCCCTCCATGTTAACCACATCAGGAGAGTAACGCCCTGAAATCCAGCCAATATTACGCGGGTCAGCTAAAGTTCGATTGACAGTAACAGAGCGAACATCAGGCAGCTTGAGCCCTCGCATATCAAATGCTCTCTCTACCCTTAAAACCCCATCCTTAAACGGGGCGCTCTCTCTCGGTAAAAGCCCCATGTCACCGATGTCTAAGAAGCTGCCATCGCCTTCGGCCCCAAAATCGCCAAGCACCTCTTCAGTAACATTAACAACAGCTAGCTTTGGATACAGCGGCGAGAAGCTACCGGCAATTCCAGCTTGCACTACGCGGCTGTATTCATATTCACACAACCTGGAGGTTAAACGTGCCGCGCACTGAAGCTGCCCTACCCCGGTTATCAAGCAATCCACACGCTCGGACTCAAGACAGAGCCCAGATACACCAAGCCCCTGTGCACGTGGGTCATTAAGCCCTAACGCCTCAAGTGTCGGCGCTACCTCAAAACCGGTAGCTGTAACTAAAAGGGTCTTCTCTCCCATAAAAGTTCCCTAAAAATGAGCGCCAAATCCCACGTGATATCCCTCAAAGCTATCCGCCGAAACGTAACTCGCACCAACATAGATATCCGACACACCCGCCAGCTTCTCTTTTAAACTGAATATCACATCCGCTCCAACTTCATACATGTTAACAAAGTTAAGCCCCGAAGCTGCTTTTCCACTTATGTATCCCCACTGAAAAAATGGCTGAAGTGCTACTGCGGCCGTACCCACTGAGACGCCCAGGTCATTTTGATATTCAAAGCGATTAGAAATGAGACCCGAGGCAGAATTAATACTGACATTAACGCTAGTACTATGGAACGAGTCATTAAAGAGCTGAGATGCGGAGATTGTGTACCTGAATCGCCCTGGCCCCATTTGGGTCTGATAAATCATCCGCAACTGCGGAGTATACGTTAATAGATCAAGATTCCAGTTGTAAAAATCTCCAAACTGCCCACTTAGCACATCCTGACTAAAAGGATTATTGAAATCATATTGATTATTCAAATGGGTGTAAGACACCATTACGGCTGGAGCAATCGACAAACCATCAGCTAGGTCGATGTACACACCCGCCCCTGATATTAACGTTAGGGATTTAGTGACCGAGAAATCACTCTCCCCCTGACCATCTATCGATGTTGAACCTCCAGTAACCTTGAGCAAGCCAAACCCAGTCTTTACAAACGGACGAACCGAATCTGATTTATCGGTAAGTAGAAGCTCCACTGGAAGCCTAAACATCTCGTATTTGGTATCCGGTTGGTTAATCCTGCGCTTTAAGAACCTCCCGTTAGATATCAACTCATGAGCCGCAAAAAGCGTAGTTGTGTTAACCGACTCATTTAAAACTTCTTGCACATAATCCCGCGTATAGCCCGGATTAAGTACGTCATCCGCAAAGGCATCTGCGGGAAACGCGATAGCTGCAAGCCAGAAACAGATGCCTATCAGACGCGCTAAACAGATCCAGAGATATTCAACTACGAAGTTCCACACTTACAAACTCTTGCTCATCAGATCTGAAATCATCGGCGCAATCAAAGGGAATATCTCCCTCATCAGCGCGTGCCTCAATAGCGGCGACCGGCGTCTCGATTAGACCATCAGCCGTAAATTTAAGCTGCGCGCTGGATGGGGCCCCAACCACTTCCGCATCGTCGAGCTCGGATCTTCCCAAATCAAAAACCAAAAAGCTAGCGCCATCCGGACAGTGCACAATCTGAGGATCCACATCCCTGTCACGAGAACCGAAACCTGAGAGCTCTCCAGATTCAGCCCTATAGCCCAAAGCGGGTGCAAGTCGAACCACCAGGTGGACATCCTTCCTACTCAAAAAAACGCGGTGACTATCAAATATGAAATTGACCCTTACAACCGACCCATCACCTCGCATAATCGAAGAGTCGTCAGCGCTAATCTCGCTAACCTCAGTCCTGTTCGCTGGGCTGAGCGGGTTGTTATCTCCACAGCCGACCAAAGGAGAGACCATGAGAACACAAGCAATAAACCGGACCGTTGAGGGACAAAAAACGCTCATAAAAACCACCTATAAAGCGCGTGTAATGCCGGAGGTTAAATCCCTCCTTCTCTTCGCAACATTGAGTTTAAACGCTCCGGACAGATACCCGCAAGCTGGCCTTTTTCCGAGATTATCAGAAGAACGCAACTTTAAAGGCGCAGTCATCGAAAATCTATCAGCCGAAACATTCGGAGAACCAATATCATTAGGAGATTTATATGACCCGCATAGAACCCAAACAGAGCACAACAGAGCAAAATAGAGGCTATCAGCTTCAAATAAAGGGCGAGTTATCGCGTACCGAAAAAGCTAATAGTATCGCAAATGACATACTACCGACGGCTTTGCGCCTTGGACTGAAACTCGCGGAGGCTAATGGGAAAGACACAAAGGCGGGGAAAATAGGTACCGGCGATTCAGGCACCGCAATCTCCAAGAAGACAACTAAAAAAGATGCTCCGGATGACATTACAAGTGCGGCTACCACGTTAGCTACATCTGGAGCGAATTCACAGTGGTCCAGCATCCTGGGCGGCATAATAGGCGTTGCGGACATCGCCATAAACTGGGGACGTTCAACACCAGCTAAGGGTGCGGCCAGCGGCACTGCTGTCGGGGCTACAATCGGTACTATGATCTGTCCGGGACCCGGAACGGCTATCGGAGCTGCCATCGGGGCGATGGCCGGTGGGCTACTCGGTTGTATCAAGACCGGAAAGCACGCCGACCAGAAAGTCCGCGACCAGGTCCGTTCCTATCTTCAAGAGCGTGGGGTCATCGACGAAAACTACACCATTGGGCTTGCCAACGGATCTCGTTTTAATATCGGCTATGATGGCGGGCCAAAGGCTGAGTTAGGCGGCAGACGGCCCTTTGAGACGGACATGACTAATCCGCTAACTAAGTATGCGATCTCATGGCTTAACCCTGTCGTGGCATTCTTAAGCCAAGGCAACCAGAAGATTCAGAGCGATTTTGTGGGGTACCTCGCTAACGCAGCACTCAGCAACGCGAAATCAATAGACGATCTAAAAGCTAACGTAAATTCGATCATCAAACAGTTTGGTCTGGATGATAAAACTATTGCAAGTGGCATATCAGAAGCGGTTAAGAGTGGCTCACTGGATAAGGATATCGGCCCTGCCTGGATAAATGGCATCAAAGAACGCACCGACTCCAAATTTAAAGGGGATGCTCAGGTAAAGGAGACAAAAAGTACCGATAGAGAGCCGAAGACCAATGAGGTCGATTCGGAAGATCCCATCGAACAAAACGAGGATGGGTTCGTTGAGGAGGCCTAGGTTAAAAAAACGGGGAGCTCAAGGCTCCCCGTTTTACATAGCTCTTTAGCTACTTCGAACTATCTCTTCAATTACATGCAGAGATCGAACGGAGCGGCTACAGATACTAGGTGCTGCCAGTCGTTGTTACCTACACCACGATACTCAGCGGCGTAATCAACCATGATAGCGCGGATGAAATCGCCCTCGTCGAAAGCGTAGTTCAAACCAGCACCCATCGACCAGGCATTGTACTTAGCGCTACCGCTTAAGTCACTTAGACCAGCGCGGTCATAATCCCAGTCGAAGTTAGAAGCGTAACGATAACCGCCGCGAACAGCGAACCACTCGTTTAAACGCTGCTCAAGACCGAGGCGTACGTTCATAGCCTTACCTGTGGAATCTCCACCCCATCCTGTACGATTAGCAACGTTGTTATCACCGCTGTTATCGTAGTTGGTGTAATCGATACCGAATCCGAGAGTTGTATCGTCCATCATGTACTCAGCTCCGGCTCCGATTCCAACAGAGAGCTGATCAACGGTTTGATCCGCTAAAACGCCCTTGAGGTCGTGGTGACCGTGACCGATTGTCAAAGAGGTACCCAACACTAGGTCCTTTGACTCTCTGTACTGAAGACCAACATTATGAAGGAAGCTCTCACCTGAATCGTATGAACCACCGTCGAAATCAACAGAGTCCTTCTGGTAGGTCAAACCATAACCAAGCGAAACATCATCGCTGATCGCCTTACCGTAACCTCCAGAAACCTGGTATGTGCCTGTGTCAGTATTCTGAGGATCGTTCTTCCAGTCCCCACTCCTGCCGTACCATCCGAGACCGAAGTTTCCATAATCTGGAAGACCGCCCTTTACTGGACCAATAGGAGTAGCTCCATAAACCTGTCCTGAATGCTGCTTATCCTTAACACTGGTTCCACCTTGAGTATTACCAGTAATCTCGTTGTAACCGTAAGCAGCGGAAACCTCACCGTACTTCATCATGCCGAGTCCGGCTGGGTTGTTTACTGTGCTCAAGCTGTTAGCAGCTGTGAGAGCTGTACTGCCTCCCATACCCAACATGCGCGCGTTCTGAGGTTGAACGATGAAGCGCTGTTGATTCTGTTGGAAATAAAAATCATGAGCCTTCTCGTCCGCGTAGCTCAAAGACGCTGCGGCAACTGACGCGAAGGACACTGCCACTACTTTGCCTATCATTTTCATGTGTATACACTCCCAAAAATAGCGCCCCTGATACTTAGGGCGGATTAAGTTAACCCGTGCAACGACCCGCACGTGGGGCTCGCAACCACTTCTACGCCAGCAGCGGAGCGAAACGTATGATGCGCAATACACATTTACCGTTTCACCAAGCTCGCCGTAGCCTTATGCAGAGCCCTAACCAAACTGCTAGCGATTTACGGCAACTTTCACCTAAAACTTAAGGGGAAAAATACCCATCGCTAACCGCGGGTTTAACCACCGACGGTTGAGATGCCTGTGTTAGCTAGGTATCCCTTAACTGACACTTGGCGTACTTAACCGTAAGCGCTCTGGACTATACCCCAGAAAAAAGTCAGTTGGCACCACAAGAAATGGACTTTGCCATGAGAACAGCCGAACCCAGCTCATAATCCATACGCAAGCTCTTGAAATTACTAACAACACATTAGCGAGACATGTTCGATAAGATTTTAAAACCGTGTCATGCCAGGAATACTTTATTAGTAGCCATTGAAGATTTAATGATAGAGAGACATCAGCGTGACAGTATTTCTGTTGCATATGCCCCCTAAAGATTCTATCCTCTTCGACATGTCACTCCAAACATCCTCGTATTTTTTTAGCTACTACTTTTTTGAGCCGCCATCTAAGGCAGAGGCCAGGTAGTACGCTTTATAACGTACGGTGAAATTGGGCTCTGCTGCGAAGCGGGGCCTTTTTTTTATTCCCGCGCCGTATCGGACCTGAAGATGACTAGAATCGGAATATTGTAGGGGTTTTCAATGAACAATGAGATAGGTGGCCAATTAACGGAACTAAGGAAGGAGATCGATCAGCTAGACTCTCAAATCCTAAGACTACTGGCTGAAAGACTTAATCTTGCTCGGCAAGTGTTAGAGACAAAAGACGCTGCTGGATTGGATATCCGAGACACGTCACGTGAAACAGATGTGATTCGGCAGCGGATCATAGAGGGTGCTCAATTAAACCTCGAGTCTCACTTCGTGACCAAGGTGTTCCACGAACTGCTCGCCGAATCAAATAGGGCTCAGCATGACCTACTCCAGCACAAGTTAAACGGTTTCCCGACTCGCTCCTCTCTAAGGATCGCTTTTCAGGGCATCGACGGCTCTTACTGTCATCTCGCCGGCAAAAGTCACTTCTCTGCGGTACTTGGAGATTCAAACTCAGGCACCCCTACATTCATTGGCTTTGAGTCATTCAAAGGCGCAGTCAAAGCAGTCGAATCCGGTGAATGCGATTTTGGATTGCTCCCAATTGAGAACACCACATCCGGAGCGATTAACGATGTCTACGACCTCCTTTTAAATTCGAACGTATCGATCGTTGGGGAGAAGAAATTTCGAGTTCAACACTGCCTGATAGCCAAAGATGAGATCCCCACCTCTCATATTAGGCGAATCTTCTGCAGCGCACTCGCCGCTTCCGAGTGCGCGACCTTCCTATCGTCTATTCCGGATTGCGCGATCGAATTATCAAATGATTCAGCTCGCGGAGTGAAAAAGCTGCAGGAGAGTGGAGACCGTTTTAGCGCGGCCTTGGCGAGCGAAGAAGCCGCCCATATGTTCGGGCTGACGGTACTGCAAAGAGATATAGCGAATCAGGAGTCTAACTTCACTCGCTACCTGATTATAGCTAAGAACCAGGTAAAGGTAGATTCGCGAATACCGGCTAAAACGTCGATCGTTATGCGCACTCTTAATAAGCCTGGGGCTCTCGTTGAAGCCCTACTGATCTTCCGCGAACGTGGGATCAACTTAACCAAACTCGAGAGCCGACCAATACAAGGAAACTCCTGGGAGGAGATGTTCTACATCGACTTTGCGGGGAACACGGCAGCCTCGGAGATTAAATCCATGTTGGCGGAACTCACAAAGAACTCCCGATTTATTAAGGTTCTTGGATGTTACCCAGCATGCGACATCGAGCCGGTTGAGTCACCAGCGGTTGAGTTTACTTCAGAGACTAAGACCTCTGAATTAACAGCCGCGCCACAGCCGACCCCAACGAAAAAGGTTAGCTCAAAAGACAAGGGATACACCCTTGCCACTCGCGACCACAAACCTTCCGATACAGTTATCGACGTAGGAGGAGTTAAGATTGGAGACGGGAACTTCTTGGTAATCGCTGGCCCTTGCTCGGTTGAATCGCGCGAACAGATCATGTCCTGCGCTAAGCACGCCAGAGATAACGGGGCCCGGATTTTACGTGGTGGAGTATTTAAACCACGCACATCTCCTTACAGCTTTCAAGGGTTGGGATACGAGGGGCTAGATATGTTGGTGGAGGCTGGGCGCTCTTTCGGCTTACCGGTAATCACTGAGGTGATGACAACTGAAGACGTGGAGAGAGTCGCTGAAAAAGCTGACATAATTCAGATCGGCGCTCGTAACATGCAGAACTTCAGTCTCCTGAAGGTGATCGGGCAAACTAGAACGCCAGTCATGTTAAAGCGTGGCATGAGTTCATCGATTGAGGAGTTGCTGCAAGCGGTTGAGTACATCCTAGCTGGAGGGAATCAGCAGGTGTTCCTTTGCGAGCGCGGTATCCGCACCTTCGAGACCGCGACTCGAGGAACTCTTGATATCAGCGCAGTTCCGGTTCTGAAGGCAAGAACACATCTTCCGGTGTTTATCGACCCTTCTCACGCGGCTGGAGTTCGCGAGCTAGTACCACCACTCGCTATGGCGGCCAAGGCGGTCGGAGCTGATGGAATAATAGTTGAATTTCATCCAGAACCCGAAAAGGCTCTGAGTGATGGGCCCCAGGCGCTATTATTCCCCCAGTTTGAGCGTTTGATGTCAAATCTGCGCAAGATGGAGGTTTAATTGGCACGCCCTCAAACAATCGTGTTGAAACTTCCAGCGAGTGAGCAGGTTGCTCCAATCTGGATCGGTCGGGGCGCCCTGTCTTCGCTTAGCTCACTAGTCGACCTGCCAAAGTATTCAAAGGTGGTGATAGTTGGCGACTCCGGGGCCGCAACCGTCATCACGGCTCTGGCGCAAAAGATAAACTGCGCGGAATCAAGAACGCTAACAATCCCCGGTGGTGAGACGTGTAAATCGCTCGATAAACTGGCCCAGATCTGGGAGTTCTTCACGATTAACAAGCTAGATCGCAAATCGCTCGTTATTGGGATCGGCGGCGGAGCTCTGACAGATCTCGCTGGATTCGCGGCCGCCACCTACATGCGAGGGGTGGCCTTTGTTCCGGTTCCATCAACTCTACTGGCCCAGGTTGACGCTGGGATCGGAGGAAAGAGCGGGATAAACTTTGGGGGTATAAAAAACCTCATTGGTGCTATAGCGCAGCCCGTAGGAATCATCATCGATGTGGACACTTTGAGCGAGCTTCCCGCACGTGATGTCCGCTCTGGTTTCGCTGAGATTGTTAAGCACGGACTAATTGCCGATCCCGACTATTTCAAAACCGTTACATCGCGAGCATTTAGCGACTGGGGACGGGATGAGCTAGCTGAAATAGTTCAGCGTTCTTGTGAGATAAAAGTCTCTGTCGTTGAAAATGATCCCTATGAGCTAGGATCACGTCGATCTCTTAATTTTGGTCACACATTAGGTCACGCGATTGAGTCGTGCTCGCATCGCACAACCTCTCCCACCACGCACGGCGAGGCTGTGGCGATCGGAATGGTCGCCGCCTGCTTCATCTCCGCTAAGATGGGGCTGATATCATCTGTCCAAGAGAAGCTATGTGTCGAGGGGATCGCTCGTGCCGGGTTACCGACGAAGCTCCCATGCTACCTGGAGCCGGTCGAACTGATCGAAGCCATGACCCTAGACAAGAAGAGTGTCTCTGGAGTGTCACGTTGGACATTACTTACCGACATAGGAGCGGCCGTTGTTGACCAGGAAGTTCCAGCGACGATCGTGCTTGAAGCGATCTCGCGGGTACAAGCGAGGTAGATTAGAATGAAATTAGTCAGCATATTCTTATGAACACCATCGCTTTGAAGCGCGAAAATAAGGGCCCGGTCGATTACACGTTCACCGTCCCGGGGTCAAAGAGCTATACCAATCGAGCGCTCGTAATGGCTGCTTGCGCGAGTGGCCGCTCCACCTTAACTCGCGCGTCTCCTAGTCGAGATAGCGAAGCACTTATCGCGGCGCTGAGGCTCATCGGGATTCGAATTGATACTCCGGGCAACCGCACTATAGAGATCTATGGTTCGGGAGGCCGATTTCAAACTTACAACGGAGGGATCGATGTTGGCCCCGCGGGGACAACGATGCGATTTCTAACGGCGCTCTGCTCTACTATCAAAGGGGCGGCGATAACTCTCAAAGGATCAGAGCGTATGCATCAACGCCCAATAATGGCGCTCGTCGACACTTTGAGACAGGCGGGAGCCATTATTGACTATTTAGGCTTACCAGGGTGTCCACCATTAAGAATACGAACCGAACGGGCGCTAAGCGGTCAGAAGCTGGAGATCGATGGAAGCACGAGCAGCCAATTTCTTTCAGCTATACTCTTAATCTCTCCCCTGCTCGAGGGAGGACTAGACCTGTCTGTAGAGGGTCATGCCACATCAACTTCGTATATCGATATGACACTACAGGGCATGCGTGAATTTGGAGTGACCGCGACAAATGAGAGCTACAAAAGGATCTCGGTACAAGCGGGACAAAGCTACCAGCCTCGCGAATACAAAGTAGAGGGAGACGCCTCTGGGGCCTCGTATCTTTGGGCCATCGCGGCTATATCGGGTGGATCGATTACAGTTCAAAACATTAATCCCTTCTCAATGCAGGGCGACATCCAATTCCCCGCCCTACTTGAGCGAATGGGGTGCTCCGTTAGCCAAGGAGATAACGCCATTACCGTCTCTGGCACAGGAGAGCTTCGTGCGATTGAAGCTGATATGGAATTAATGCCGGACACCGCCCAGACTTTAGCGGTCGTTGCCGCCTACGCTAAAGGTGATACGATTATTAAAGGCCTTAAAACTCTGCGTGTTAAGGAAACGGACCGAATAGCAGCTCTGCATAACGAACTAGCTAAGTTAGGGATCTCCTCAACTCCGGGGCCTGATTATATTATTGTACGAGGTGGAAGACCGTCAGGAGCCGCGAGGATCGCTACTTATGAGGACCACCGAATGGCGATGTCGTTCGCGGTATGCGCGGCTGTCACTGATGGCATTGAAATACAGGAGCCGGGCGTTGTTGATAAGTCTTTCCCTGACTTCTGGAAAACACTTGATCTTATCGAGATCAGAAGCGAAGCTGTGGAGTAGAAGTTATGGACTTATTCCCGGAAATCATTGAGGTCATATTTGCTGTCCTTCCCGGCCTGTTGGCCGTGGTGGTAGCTTCACGCACGCCTAAGAAGGTTTATGGCTGGGCGGCGTGGGTTCTTGGGAGCTCAGTATTAGGGGTTGCGGCGTTAGGATTACTCCTAAAAAGATTAACAGTAGGTTGTCCAATGCCCGTGCCACAATGCCAAACGCCACAAGTCGTAGTTAAAAGGATCCCTGGAATCCTATCTGATTGCTATCAATGCGCCAATGATTCTCTCTCGGAGCTGCCACAGAAGCTTAATGAACTAGCTTTACCGATCCAGGGCATATCAGCGGCGCTGTGCGTACTACTTAGCTTTTACACTGTGATCAGATTCGTATTCTGGGCGCGGCGAGTACTCAAGCAGGAAGCTTAAACAAGCCCGAGAAATCATCTAGAACCGGGAACCCATGAGCTTCAAGACGCTCCCTGCTTTCAGCTCCTCTTGCCACCAGAAAACAATTCGCGGACAGCTCCTTTGCTACCTCTGCGTCATGCGACGAATCACCAATCACGGTAATATCCCTACCTTGCGCGCTTAACTTTTGCGCCATTGCGATAGCAGTCTCCACCTTGCTGTGTGCCAGCTCATCAGGAATCCCGGATATATGCTCAAAAAAATTCCGCACTGCGTACCTATCAACAATCTTCTCTAGAAAATCATGCGGAAGAGCCGAGACAACTACCTGTCTACTTCCACGTTTTTTAAAGGTATTTAGGGCGTGAAAGGCGTCGTGGTGCAACTCTACTCCTTCTAACAATCTGTGATACAGACCATGCCACTCAGTCGCCATCTCCTCAAAGTGGTGACGAGTAAAATCGACACCAACTTGCTCATACATCTCTTTTACTGGATGACGGTAAATCTGGCGATAGCTCTCAAAAGTAGTCGCCCTCCCGCCGCGAGAGGTCACCAACTCGTTAAATGACCGCCAGAGAACCGGCGCGTCATTCATAAGAGTTCCATTCCAATCCCAAAAGATAAACTTCATTTCTCTGGTATAGCATTTGGTGGCTTAAATGGCACGCTTAGACTGCTTTTGACTCGTTTCCTTTGGGGGGCAACTACTCTAGAATGCGGACATGCTGCCCCCCAAAATTATACTAATTGGCTTTATGGGCTCGGGAAAAAGCTCAGTCGCCGCCATTCTCGCGCAAGCGATCGGCTATGAGTTTATCGAAGCTGACCACCTGACGATCTCACTCTCGGGGTGCTCGAATATCAAAGAGATATTTGATAAATTGGGCGAGTCGCGGTTCCGGGAACTAGAAACCCAAGTAATCGAATCCTTCAGGAACTCGAGCCAGGTTGTTATCTCTACTGGAGGTGGCGTGATAGGAAATCATGAGAATATGAATAACCTCTCGGAGAACGGTGGATATACTATTTTTCTCGACACATCTTTGGATGAGGTATTCAACCGGGTTACCGATTTATCTAATAGACCACTTTTAAGTGATCGCCAGAAAGCTGAGGAACTCTTTTCCAAGCGACTCCCCGTTTATCGCTCTTATGCCGACCTAATTGTTAGCACTAATTCAAAGAGTGTGGGCGTCATCGCGGACGAAATAATTACTAAGATGAAAGAGCCACTATGAGCGATTACGTGATATCAGCTAAAACTTCCCTGTGCTTACTATTAGGTGACCCTGTTGCTCACAGTCTATCACCTACGATGCACAACGCGGCCTACAAAGCCACAAACCTTGACTTTGCCATGGTGGCATCGCGGGTTAAGGCGGAGAACCTAAAGGAAGCTATAGCGGGCATAAGAGCCCTATCAATCAAGGGACTGGCGGTAACCATGCCACACAAGGTTTCGATAATTCCCCTACTGAATAAGATCGATCCCACAGCTAGCGATATTGGAGCCGTCAACACTGTCATAAACGTAGACGGTCAACTTATCGGGCACAACACAGACTGGTTGGGGATATTGAAGCCACTTAAGCGCAGAATAGATCTCTCTGGGACGTCAGCCACAGTTTTAGGAGCTGGCGGGGCCGCTCAAGCCGCCGTCTACGCCCTGACTAAGTTAGGGGCAAGGGTAACTGTTCTGAATCGAACTGCGGATAAAGCCAAGGCTTTAGCGACCAAGTTCGGAGCGGATTTCGGCGAGCTCTCGCCACAGGTCGATACAACTCGCTACAAGGTAATAATTAACACTACCCCTCTGGGCATGCCTGACAACTTGGACGCGTCTCCCCTTCTCCCTAGTCAGCTAGCAAGCCACCAGATCATCTTCGAAACGATATACTCACCACGAGAGACACGCTTCCTTAAGTTAGCGAGGCAGGCTGGCTGCCAAGTAGTCGAGGGACTAGAGATGTTTTTAGAACAGGGAGCGGCTCAGTTTAAGATCCACACTGGGACCGACGCTCCGCGTGAAATAATGTTCGGCTCTCTCGCCTCACTAATTTAGATTATTGCGCTTGGCAAACTCAAAACGTAGTGACCACTGCGATCCTTTAAGTTATAATCCTGAGCTCTTTAGTTACTAAACTACACTTATGCGAACACCCCGTAGTGACAACAGATACTGCTTACCGATCATCAAACGCACACGCCGAGAGGTGCAAACAGCGATCGAGGATAACCTCGAGCGCTACAGATACTTTGAGGTATGGCTCGACTACATAACTGACATAGATCCAGGCTTCGCTGCTTCACTTGTCGGCATTTATCCTCATCGCTTGATTATGGTGACTCGTAGGCAGAATTTCGAGTCGTGCAAAATCGACCCAGAAACCCGCTTCGACATACTAAAGACTCTCTCCAGGAAACAGGTGCTAGTTGATCTAGACATCTCATCCCAGGTTGAGGAGATCACCAGATCTCAGGCTGAGCGCCTAAGCTTAAAAACAATTCTCTCCTACCACAACTACAAGCAGACCCCATCAGATACGGAACTGCGCTCGATCACTTCCCGAATAGCCGGGTGGGGAGCCCACATAACTAAGATATCGACTTTCTGCGCTATACAGCGAGACGCACTTAGACTGCTCTCTCTGTTAATCGACTTACGAGAAGCCGGCAGACGTTGCATTGTTCTAGGTATGGGCAAGCACGGAACAATCACACGTGTATTCGGACCCCAGTGGGGGAACGAGGTCTCGTTTGCTCCTGTCGATACCACTCAAAAATCAGCTCCGGGCCAGCTAGCTCTGGACAAATTGGACTCAATCATGCGGGCGCTCGCTTAAAATATGTCTGGAAATTCCTTCGGCCATCTCTTCAGGATCTCAACTTTTGGGGAATCGCATGGCGGAGCTGTTGGGGTTGTGGTTGATGGATGCCCTCCAGGACTGGAAATCTCAGAGTCAGACATTCAGGTAGAGCTGGATCGGCGCAAACCGGGACAGAGCGAACTAACTACCCCGCGCAAAGAAGAGGACACTATAAAGATCCTCAGTGGTGTTTTTGAGGGTCATACCACCGGAACACCGATCCTAATGTTAGCTCACAACAAAGATGTTAAATCGGAGGACTACAACGACCTAAAGGATCTCTTCCGCCCCTCGCACGCGGACTTCACCTATCAAGCTAAATATGGAAGACGCGACTGGCGCGGCAGCGGGCGTGCGTCCGCTCGCGAAACCCTAGCTCGAGTCGCGGCAGGAGCGATAGCGAAGAGATATTTAAAAGAGAAACTTGGCGTAGAGATCTTAAGCTACGTCGAGCAGGTAGGTGGTATTAAAGCCGAAATTGCTCACTCCAGTGTAAGCTCAAAAATGGTCGAATCTAGCATGGTACGCTGCCCCGACTCGGAGATGGCCTCTAAAATGATCGATCTCATAAAGCAGGTACAAAGCGAAGGAGATTCAATCGGTGGCATAATTCGCGGGGTTATCAGAGGCGCGCCTAGGGGATTGGGGGCTCCTGTTTTCGATAAACTACACGCGGATCTTGGGAAGGCTATGCTGAGCATAAACGCCGCAAAGGGATTCGATGTCGGAAGCGGCTTTGGATCTATTCATCTACGCGGAAGTCAGCATAATGACCCATTTGAGGCCAAAGATGATGGCACAGTACATGCGCGCACAAACAATGCTGGTGGTGTTCTTGGTGGAATATCATCCGGAGAAACTATCGTTTTCAGGGTAGCTTTTAAACCGGTAGCAACTATATCAAAAGAGCAAGACACCGTATCGACTACCGGCACACCAGTTAAACTTTCTGCCGCGGGCCGACACGACCCCTGCGTTCTTCCACGAGCCGTGCCGATAGTAGATGCGATGGCTGCGCTGGTAATAATGGACCATTACCTTAGACACAAAGCGCAGAATAGCTAGGCCAAAGAACTAAAGAACCTAGGTACCCATAAATACAATCATCCCTACTTAATAGCATCCCTTAAGGGATTCCCGCATTGAGAACTCCCCTCAATATTTTCGAACTCGCCGCTAAAGCCAGGAGATGATTTAGTCGATTCTCCTCATGGAAAGAGGGAATCCAGGGCCACCTTAGGCCCCCCAACTGAAAGAGTACCGCGATGAATGACAACTTCTCCGCTAGGCGTCTCGATCGTGCCTCGAAGCACGTATCATCACTCTGGTTTCCAATCAATTTAGAGGTCCTTACCGCGGTCCGCCACCGAATAAATGATGGGACATACGCCTCTAAACCCGAACTGCTATTCGAGGATCTTAAACAGGACTTCGCCCTATTCACATTTATCGTGAAGGAGCTGAATTTACTTGCCAACAAAGAAGGCCTAGACCCGCAGATCGTGCATAACCCAGTAGCTCTCTTAATGTGGGGGTGCCCGAAAGCTGTAGAGAGTATCATCAACGATGATGGGCACCTCCCTCTTAGCCACCTACTTCAATCAGTATCACCGCTGCAAGCGACGCGTTTACGCGAAACCGCGATAGTGGCGTCAACAGCTGAGGTTTTAAGCGCTAAAAGGAACCTAGATCCAGACGCCGGATTCAGTCGCGGAGTCATCCGCGAGACTGGACTCAACCTTATTGCGTGGAACTATCCGTCATTATATTCGCGCGTCGTTAAGAATCTAAATAAAGGGCAATCCCTCGATGAGAAATTAACTCAAGAATTAGGGTTCTCTCCTGTAACTCTGGCGATGCGGGTTCTTAAGCCCGTTCTATCTGACGATCAGGCCACAGGTCCATCACTAAACGATCATATATGGGACAATTATGATCAGCTGTGCGAAGTCGGAGCGGCTCTGGCGCGGGCAGATAATCCTGAGGCCTATCCATCCGCCGAGAACGACTGGAAGATGGCCAGCGATTATCTCCACAAAACCGTAGGACCTGAAGGAATCTCTCTGATAAAAAACAAAGCTATTGAATGCTCTAAGCAGTACAGGCAAGCGCTAGAAGGGATCTTCAGAGCTGTCCATGATTTCAATCCGGAAAAGAATATTTCCTCCCACAAAAGTCGCTCGAAATCAAAGTTAAATCGGTATGTGACACAGTGCGCTAAAGAGACTCAAGCTTCCTTACAGGCTCTATACTCGCAGATATCTGAGCCTCAACAAACAGGCAGCGCTCTGGAAACCCTAATTAGAAAGATTATCCCAGAAGCTGGCTTTACTGGGGGATGCATATTTTTAGTCGATCCGGCGGCTTTTGCACTAATGCCGCGAACTATCTTCGGGGATGTGAAGCTGAGACCACTAGAACGAGTATTACTCAAGCACACCCTAGGTGACCAACACACATCCAGTGGATTCCCGAGCTTTATGAGCGCGAGTGCCTGTGAACCGGATATCGCCGCAACTGCTCTGTCTTGCGCTCAGCCATTGATTGAACGTCAGGATGATTACAACGGAGAGGGGCTTACAGGCATGTACGCCTCTTTAGGTGACGCAAAAAAAGTTGGGGTACTATATCTTGAGGCACCAGACTCCACAGATACCAGCGGTGATCACCAAACGATGTGCACGTTCAAAGCCATGCGTCAGGCTCTAGCGGACGCGCTGAAGTTAGATTAATCCTAAGGAAGGCGGGCAAAACCCCTCCCTAAAAGAGGAGTGGGATTTAACACTCGAGGAATATTCGCGAAGTGAGCAGAGCCTTGAGACGTTCTGCCAGGAGCGGGGGTCGAATAAATCGAGCATGAAGTACCAGGTAGAGTTATCCATAGTCGGGCCGACAGTCGTCTTCAGGCGAGAAATATTTTTTGCTTAAACAACTCAAGCTCAAACAAAAAAGCCACCCGAGTTCCCTCGAGTGGCTTCCTGCTGGTTCTTTAAACTAGCTAACGGCTCTAGACTTAGCGTCCACCACCATTACCTGAGAAGCGTCCTCCGCCTCCACCGCTGTTTGGACGACGACGGAATCCTCCGCCTCCTCCACCACCGCCACCACCACGGTAGCCACCACCACCACCTTCACGTGGAGCGCGCTCTTGAGCGATATCAACTCGGATCTTACGACCCTCTACTTCTTTCTCATTTAAACTGTCTACTGCAGCCTGAGCCTCTTCTGGAGTCGACATCTCAACGAAACCGAATCCACGCTTACGCTGTGTAGCTGGGTCCAAAACTACTCGAGCCGATTCAACTTTACCAACCTGAGAGAAAAGATTTTTCAGCTCGTCATCACCGAGTGAAAAAGGCAAATTTCCTACGTATAACTTCTTATTTGACATGAGCCCTCCACGGCACAAATTAACCCAGTAAGCCGCAGGAACTCAGTGACGAAAGCGCCCACTGCTGCCACTGACTAAAAGTCAGCGAGCAATCAACAAACACCGGTAAGGGTCCCGGAGCGGTAACCAGAAACTCCTAACAGGATACCAGTCGGAGGGAGGCTTGGTCAATTAATAGTTGAGGGCAAGACTTCACAAGACAACCCCCTATAATAATTGACATTATAAAGGCCCTGATGGTTGGGATAGCTGCAGATCAGCTAGCGCCAAGCATGCAAGCCTCTTCATAAGCCCTATAGTATCGGTCCGTTATTGTCCGCAGTCCGTAGCGATTTTCTATACGTTCACGACCCAACTGACCTAATTCTTTAAGACGCCCATCTCCAACTTGCAGAGCCTCTGCGAGACTTCTACTGAGGGCATCACTATCGCGAGGCTCTACGACCCACCCTAATCCATCGACTATCTCTCGAGATGCACCGGTGTCGGTTACTATGCTGGCGACTCCACACGAAAGCGCCTCCGCAATGGCGTTAGGAAATCCCTCCGCGATTGATGATGAGCAATAGAGATCTAATGCCGGCAATATATTCTCTACGGCGGATTGTTCGCCCAACAATAGAACCCTTTTACGACACCCAAGCCGGTCTAACATCGACACCAATTCGTGATTAGAAGCATCGACTCCTCTCCCGATCATAATTAACCTGGCGGATGTATCATTTAATTTAGCGAAGGCCTCAATCAGAAACTTATGCCCTTTAGCGAGATCATAACGACCTATATTACCGATTAGGACATCGTTTTCTCCTATTCCGTATCGCGCTCGGATAGTATTCCTTAAATCAGGCCGCGGTCGAAACCGGCTTGTATCGAAGCCGTTTTCTATCACCATCCCGTGCTTGGAGCTGAATCCGAAGCGCTCATGCTGTTGCCTGCTTATTTCAGTGCAATAGATTATTCTGCCGGCATTTTTCGACAAATACGCATTCCCTCTAATAACACACCGTGTCTTCGCTCTGCGCTCGGAATAATCATCGAGTCCTCGACGGATATTCCAGAGAGAGGAGAATTTGCTTCGCGACCCAATCCGCGCCCCACATATCAGTAAATTCGCATGATACATCCACCCCTGAACTACCTCAGGCTTAAATGAATCGATGATTGAGCTTAAGGATCTTACGCCCCTCACCATGCCGAGGGGGCTCGCTGCGATATCTAGAGACCAAACTCTTATTCCTGCATCCTCGAAATTTCTCGCCACGCCATCATCCGGCCCGAGATTAACTACCGCCGAGTCGACTCCATGCACACGCAGGCTCTGAGCCAAGCGCAGCAGCATACGCTGCGCGCCATCTCCTGATAGGCCGGTAATACAGTGAAGGACTCGCATACTGATGAGGGATACGAGTTCCAGCGGGAAACCGCTATGATTGAGGTTACGGCGAGGCGCGGGTTAGACCAGCCGCTCCTCAGACAAAGCATCTGTCACCCTCTGGGCATCACGAGAGATCTTGTTCATGGCATCAAGGCAGTATGCGGCTCGGACTTTACCCAAACCATCCTCGCCGAGATCATCTACTAAAAGCTGCAAAGCTTTGGTGAAGGCCTGCGCGCAGACGATCAGCGAATCCAATCCAACCTGATTGTCCCCTACTTCCTCGAGCAGAAACGAAGCGATTCCCTCAACACGGGTAGCATACGGCTCCCATTTCTGAACTCCTTGAGCCTCGCGTTCGGCTGGGGTTCTCTGCATGGCGCGCGCTATCTGATTATCAATAGCCTTCATCGCCTGTGCTAAACCATCCTCTAATTTACCGCGTTGTTCCGTCATACTCAGCCTCCTCCGTCACTTTACGGGAGCCCCTCTGGTTTGGATACCCTAATTTTCTCTATCGGCGGGAGCTACGAGAACGTCCTCGCGGGGCCGCTACGGTTCGGCTAAGCCAGATAAAATTGGAGAAGATCTCGCCTCCTTCAGTCTCAACGTAAACGTAAACCTTTTTCCCTTTGGGGATCTGCATCCTGACGAAAAACTCGAAGTTGCCAGAGCTATCCGAGACTGCCTTACCTACTTTCTCATCAGATACGAGGAGATTAATCCCCACGGACGATATCGGACTCCCTGATTGAGATATCAAGGATCCTGACAATCGCACCAAGGGGTCGTATCGATCACCAGCTCGTGAGCGCTTAATGCTCAAAGTAGCTGATGATAAAGCTGGAGGAAGCTGGATGTTAGGAACTTCTCCAGGTGTAACATCTGTCCGGGGGGACATCTCCTCAAGAGAGATGCATGAACCATATTTCGAGAGATGAGAAGTAATCTCACTTAATGATACATCAGAGAACTTCTGCGCTGGCGGAATTGAGATACTAGGATACATCAGGCCCTCTCTAGTCGAGGAGTCGTGGGTGGCGCCGAAATTATGACCAACCTCATGCGCGAAGATCCCAGCATTAGCGGCCTCAACATACGACTGAGTTACACCAAACGACAGGGAGGGAACAGCACAGAGAACTCCGATGTAGGCTATCCCAATGACTGACCCATCGATATCTTTGCCGGTAAAAAGATGCTTTAAATCTACGTCCTGGTGAAACGTGTTTG
>Ga0214921_10002876_pt1 | contig 27230 bp, 18 predicted proteins | sample LL1505_MetaG_FD_177992 | JGI IMG/M metagenome (GOLD analysis project Ga0214921, IMG submission 177992) | Freshwater microbial communities from Lake Lanier, Atlanta, Georgia, United States - LL-1505 | ecosystem: Environmental > Aquatic > Freshwater > Lake | place: USA: Georgia | collected... | reverse complement strand
CTTACAATTGCTGATGCACCTCCTGTAGTTCCTACTGCAAACTTTACTGCTAATACATTTACAATTACTGCAGGTCAAACAGTTAATTTTACTGATATTTCTAATGGCCTGCCCACTAACTGGGCCTGGACATTCAATGGTGCAACTGTTACAAGTTCAACATCACAAAACCCAACTGGAATTACTTATAATACTCCAGGTTGTTATGATGTTGCTTTAACTGCAACAAATGCGCAAGGTTCAAATACAAAAACTGAAGTTTGTTACATTACAGTTCTTGCGCCTGTTTATTGCGCAACACTTCATCAAAATAATTGTAGCGCAAATGATAATATTTCTGCAGTATCAATTTCTGCAACTACATTACTTAATAGCGGTACAACGTGTGATGCTCTAAACGGAAATGGATACAGCATTTGGCCAGCAACTGGCAACAGAACCGGTTTAGTTTATAAAACTGGTACGTACAATATTAACGTAACAACAAATGTTGCACGTGCCATTGGCGTGTGGATAGATTATGACCATAGCACTTCATTTGAAGCTTCGGAATTTACTTTGATAACTGCAAATTCTTCAGCAAATGTTGCATCGTCAATTGCCGTTTCAATACCAAATACAGCACTTACAGGAACTACTGGAATGCGTGTAAGAAGTCGTTCAACTAATTTTGGAGGAATAATTACAGCTATCGATGCTTGTACTTTGTTTACTAATGGTGAAACTGAAGACTATACAATTACAATCAGTAATCCACCAGCTTTTCCGCCAGTGGCATCATTCACATCTTCTAATGATACAGTAGCTATAGGTCAAAGTTTAAATTTCTTTGATGCTTCTACTAATTTACCAAATGGTTGGAGCTGGTCATTTTCAGGTGCCGCAACAACTACATCTACCTCTCAAAACCCAACCGGAATAGCTTATAACACAGTTGGATGTTATCCTGTACAATTAATTGCAAGTAATAGTTTTGGTTCAGATACTGTTTTAGCAACTTGTTATGTAACAGTTATCATTCCACCATATTGTACAAATTTATACACAGCAAATTGTTCTGCAGTTGATAATATAAATTCAGTAGTTATAACAAATACTACTTTAAATAATACAAATACTGGCTGTAATGGTTCTACTGCTACTCCAGGTTATTTCTTATTTCCTGATTCGGCAAATACAACAGCAACAATGCATGCAGGTACAACATATCCAATAAGTATCACAACAGTATCAGCAAGGTCATGTGCAGTTTGGATTGACTATAACCAAAATGGAACTTTTGAAACTACTGAATACACTTTGGTATCAGCAGCGACCACAGCAAATGTTGCCACAACTGTAAATTTAAATATTCCAATTAATGCCTTATTAGGACAAACACGCATGAGGGTTCGTAGTCGTACTACAAATGCTGGTTTACCTTCTACTGACGCTTGTGTTGTTGGAGGTAGTGGTGAAACAGAAGACTATATCATAACAATTGATGCAGTTCCGCAAATTCCGCCAACAGCATCATTTACTGCAGATAGCACTTCAATTGCATTTGGGCAAAATGTTGACTTTTCTGATTTGTCTTCAAGTGCACCTACATCATGGAGTTGGTCATTCCCTGGTGGAACGCCTTCTACATCATCAAACCAAAATCCACAAAATATTGTTTATGCAAACAATGGATGTTATCCAGTAACACTTATTGCAACGAATGCATATGGTTCTGATACTACAACCGTTACATGCTATATTACTGTAAATGATCCACCTTATTGTTCAAATTTACAAACAAACACCTGCGGTGGTGGAAATGGTGGAGGAAACATCAATACAGTTGCAATTACATCAACAAACTTCAATAATGCAAATACTGGTTGTACAGGAACTGCCTACACTATTTATCCGGTATCAAATATCACTACAGCTAACTTAAACAGGGGCAGTGCATATACTTTTAATGTTACTACAACTACAAGCCAGCGTGTTGGTATTTGGATTGATTATAACCACAACTTTATTTTTGAAGCTTCAGAATATTCTTTAGTTGCCAATGCAACACTGGCTAATTTCTCTGCAGGTATTTCTATTTCTATTCCTCAATCGGCAATGGTTGGGCAAACAGGTATGCGTGTACGTTGTCGTTCAACACAAGGAACAATGACTGCAGCAGATGCTTGTACAACATTTGGTAGCGGTGAAACCGAAGACTATACTATTACAATCGGATCGGGCGGAAATAATCCTCCATTAGCTGACTTTAGTGCTGACTTCTTATCTGTTTCTCCATTTGGAAGCATCAACTTTAGCGATAACTCTTCAAACACTCCAACATCTTGGTCTTGGAGTTTCCCGGGTGGTGCTCCTTCATCATCAACATCACAAAATCCATCTGGTATTATTTATAGTACACCAGGATGTTATGATGTAACATTAATTTCAACTAATGCATTTGGTAGTGATACACTTACTATTCCTTGTTATATAAACGTAACAACAGCTGCTACATTTTGTGTTCCTACACATACGTTAACTTGTACTAATAGCTACATCAACACCGTACAAATTACAGGTACTACTTTAAACAATTCTGCTACTGGTTGTAATAGCAATACAGCAACAGCTTATTCAGTATGGCCTGCAAGTGGCAACACAACTGCACAATTAAACCGCAGTCAGAGTTATAATTTGAAGGTTACAACAAATGTTGCATCGCGTATTTCAGTTTGGATTGATTACAACCACAACAATATTTTTGAAGCAAGCGAGTGGACACAAGTAGCAACAACATCACAAGCTAACCTTGCAAGTACCGTAAGTATATTTGTTCCTGCAAATGCGGTTGCTGGACCAACAGGTATGCGTATTAGAAGTGTTACCTCTGCTGGCGGCGGCGGTGGCGGAACTGTAAATGGTGCAACAAATCCTTGTACATCATTTACTACTGGTGAAAGCGAAGATTATACTGTAACAATTTTTGACCCTACCTTAATACCTGTTTCAAACTTTACTGCTAATACAGCAACAACAATTTGTGTAGGTAGTACAGTTACTTTTTCTGATTTAAGTACCAATACACCAAACATTTGGAACTGGACTTTACCCGGAACAGCAACAGGAACATCATCATTGCAAAACCCAACTGTAACCTATACAACAGCAGGGGTTTATTCAGTAACTTTAGTTGCCTCAAACGGTAATGGAAGTGGAACTCATACCATAACAAATTACATTACTGTTAATGCTGGTCCTACATTAAATGCAGGAACAGATGCTATAATTTGTAATGGGGCTTCCACTCAGCTAGGTGCTTCGGGTGCCACATCATATTCTTGGTCACCATCAATTGGATTAAGCAATACAAATACTGCAAATCCAACTGCAAATCCTAATTTAACAACAGATTATGTTGTAACTTCTTCTGCTAATGGTTGTTTCTCTTACGATACTGTTACAGTTACCGTAAATGCTATTCCTACTAGCTATCAATCAATCATAAATCCCGTTACACAATGTGGCGGTACAGTAATGTTAGATGCAATAAATAATGAACCAGGAGTTACATATTTATGGAACGATGCATCTTCATCAACAACTCAAATGATAACTGTTTCTGCTTCGCAAAATTATTCAGTTGTTATTACTAATGTTTTAGGTTGTTCGATTACTGAAAACATCAATGTTAATATCAATAGTATACCTGTAGTTGATTTAGGAAATCCCGTAACTCAATGTGGCGGTTCTGTAACGTTAGATGCTGGAAACGCTGGTTCTACATACCTTTGGAGCAACACTGCAACAACACAAACTATTAATGTAGCCACAACAAATACCTACTCAGTAGTTGTTACTAATAACGGATGTAGTACTACTGGTTCAGTTTTAATAACTATCAATAATGCGAATGTTACTGCAGGAGCTAACGAAACAATATGTGTTGGAACAACTGCTCAATTATCAGCAACAGGATCAGGTACATTCTCATGGTCACCTACAACCGGTTTAAATAATCCAAACATTGCTAACCCAGTAGCTGCGCCTTCTGCAACAACAACATACACTGTTACAATTACAAATAATAATTGTACTGCAACAGCAGCGCAAACCATTACTATCAATCCAGTTAGTACAGCTGCAAGCGCTGGAAATGATGTAAGTATTTGTCGTAATGCTTCAACTCAACTTACAGCAACGGGCGGTACTTCGTATGCTTGGAGTCCTACTGCAGGATTAAGCAGTGCATCAATTGCAACTCCAATCGCGAATCCAACTTCAACAACTACTTATAGCGTTATCGTTACTAGTGGTTCATGCAGTGCAACAAAACAAGTAACTGTTTCAGTAATTGGTGCTGATGCAACAGCTGGTTTAGATATTACAGTTTGCCCCGGAAATACAGCTAACTTAAATGCTAGTGGTGGAACATCTTATTCATGGAGTCCTTCAACCAACTTAGATGTTACAAACATTGCAAATCCAACATTTACCGCTGGTAATACATCAACTTATTATGTTACAATCGCAAATGGCACTTGTGCTTATACTGACACTTTAAATGTAAACGTTGGAACGGTTACAGCCAATGCAGGAAATGATATTACAATTTGTTCAGGCACATCAACTCAGTTAGTAGCTAGTGGCGGAGCAAACTATGCATGGGCAGCTTCTGGAACACTAAGTAGTACATCTATTGCAAATCCTATTGCAAATCCTACAACTACAACTACTTACACTGTTGTATCATCATCAGGAGTTTGTAGCGCAACTGACTCGGTTACAATTACAGTTGTTCCAGCAGTTAACGCAAACGCAGGAGCCGATGTAACCATATGTTTAGGAACATCAACCAATTTAAACGGAACAGGTGGTTCAGTATATTCATGGTCGCCTAGCGTTGGATTAAGTGATGCAAATATTGTAAACCCTACTGCAAATCCAGGAACAACAACTACTTATTATTTAAATGTAAGCAATGGAGTTTGTAATGCTAATGATACTATTACTGTAAGTGTTCAAACATCAAGTATTACAGCTGCTTCTGACACTACAACATTTTGTGCTGGTGGCACTGCTCAATTAAGTGCAACATCAAATACACTTGCGTCTTATTCATGGAGCCCTAGTTTAGGATTAAGCGATTCAACAATTGCAAATCCAATTGCTACTCCTGCAACTACAACAACTTACACTGTTACTGCGAACGATGGTGTTTGTATCGTAACAGCAGATGTTACTTTAAATGTAAATGTGGTTGCTACACCAATTATTACTGCAAACGGAGCAACATCAATTTGTGATGGAGGATCGGTTACATTAACCGCATCAGGTGGTTCTTTGGGTTATGTATGGATGCCAAATACAATTGCATCAACAACAATCAATGTTGTTGCAACTGGATGTTATACTGTTTCAACATTAGATGCTAACGGTTGCTCTGCTACATCATTGCCAACATGTGTTACAGTAAATTTGAATCCTGCAACTCCTACTATATCATTAGGTACTGATGGATCATTAACAGCATCAACAGTTTCACCAGCTTATGTTTGGGCAAATAATGGTTCAATAATTACTGATAATACACAAACCATTTTACCAAGCAATAATGGGCTATATAATGTTGTAGCTGTTTCTGCTGATGGCTGTATTTCTGATACATCTTTAACCTACAATTACATCTACACAAATATTGCTACCAATGGTACACAGGAATTTGTAAGCGTTTATCCGAATCCAGCGACTGATAAAATAGTTATCAAAGCACAATTCGAAAATGCATCTCAAATGCAAGTTATTTTAAAAGACATTGCAGGTAGAAATATTGAAGTGATTAGTGGTAATATATCTAACACAATGCTTACAGAAATTAATATTGCCAACCAACCAGCCGGAGTTTATTTTGTGAACTTCAGTAACGGAGATAAAAACATTACAAAGAAAATTGTGAAGCAATAATTAATATAAATTATTCCTAAAAAAGTCCGAGCATATATGTCTCGGACTTTTTTGTTTTAAATTATTGAACTTGTTTATGCGATAAGATTATGAAATATAGTATCCTATGCCTAAATTTTTAGATTTGCATCACAATAAATTTTACAAACAAAAGATGCGAATTAAAAAAAATGTAAGTCTAAAGGAATTCAACACTTTTGGTATTGATGTAAAAGCAAATTTTTATTGTGAAATAAATTCACTAAAAGACCTTGATTCACTTGCTGAGACAGAAGAGTATAAAAAATACGATAAACTTATTTTAGGCGGTGGCAGCAATATATTATTTACAAAAAATGTGAGTGCTTTAGTTATTAAAAACAACCTAAAGGGTATCACAAAAAAAGACTTGAATGAAAATCAAGTAATAGTAAAAGCTGCAGCTGGTGAAGATTGGCATAACTTAGTCCTTTATTGTTTAGAAAATAATTTAGCCGGCATAGAAAACCTTTCGCTTATACCTGGCAGTGTTGGTGCAGCGCCTATGCAAAATATAGGCGCCTATGGTGTTGAAATTAAAGACGTTTTTCATTCACTTGAAGCATTCAATATCCAAAATAAAAAGATTGAAATTTTTGACAACAAGACTTGTGCATTCGGTTACCGAGAAAGTATTTTTAAAGGCGAAGCAAAAGGAAAGTACATCATTATATCTGTAAGTTTTATTTTATCAAAAACACCGAACATTAATACAGCATATGGCGCAATAGAACAGGAGTTGCAGCAAATGGGTATAACACAACCAACAATAAGAGATGTAAGCGAAGCAGTATGTGCTATTCGAACATCAAAACTACCCAACCCAAAAGAGATTGGTAATGCTGGTAGTTTTTTTAAGAATCCAATGATAGAAACAAGTTTGCTCATCGAACTAAAAGAAATTTATCCAACCATTGTTAATTACAAAGTAAGTAGCACACACGTAAAACTTGCAGCTGGTTGGCTAATTGAACAATGCGGCTGGAAAGGCAAGCAAATTGGCAATTGCGGAGTACATAATAAACAAGCTTTAGTACTTGTAAATAATGGAAGCGCAACAGGACAAGAAATTTATAATCTATCTACCGAAATAATAAATTCCGTAAAAGAAAAATTTAAAGTAACCCTCGAGAGAGAAGTAAATATTGTGTAAGTATTTACTGTTTTTTTTGTAATTAATTTAATATGATAATGAAGGGGAATAAAATAAGTTTTGGGCAGATATCCAACTTGAGTTTTGGATTCATGTGCATTCATATTGGTTGGAGTTTCCAAATATCTAACATGAGTTATATGTATGAAAACTTTGGTGCAAAGACCCACGAAATAGCAGGTTTATGGTTTGCTGCAGCACTTATTGGATTGTTTGGACATTCTATTATTGATTACTTGAGTGATAGAACATCGCATCCGATTTTAGGACGATACAGTGTAACACGAAATAATTGCATCATTTGGTTTTGCGTGAGTAAAAAACCTCAAGTTGCGCAATAATATACTAGAATGTTAGCTATTGAATGTGGAGGTGTATTAATGATTTTAGCCGATTTAGTATGCCTTAAAATAGTTAATGAAAAATAACAAAATGAAAAATACAATTACTCCAACAGTTGAAATTGAAAAGTACGATTTGGTTGTTATTGGCGGCGGCCCTAGTGGCTATGCCGGAGCAATGCGCGCTGTTGACTTCGGTAAAAAAGTGTTGATTGTAGAAAAAGATAAAATTGGTGGCGCAGGTATTTACAATGGTGCATTATGGAGCAAAGCCATGTGGGAATTTTCTCAAAAAGTTATGGTACGCCGAGATGCAGAAAAGGATTACTTTAAAGGAGTAACGTTTGAAGAAATGATGCATGATGTAAATGGTGCTATCTTCGACCGCAAGCTGCAAATGACCTTGCACATGAGTTTACTGCAATCCGAAACCATAAATAAGAATTTACATTACGAAAAAGGCCGTGCAGAAATGATTGATAAAAATCATGTTCGCATTTATAAAACAAATGGAGAAAAAATAGTTGAAACCGATTTTATCTTACTAGCAACAGGAAGCAGTCCGCGATACTTAAATAATATTCCTATTGATGAAAATATTATTGTAACTAGCAATGGAATTGGAAACTGGCAAGAGTTTCCCGAAAGCCTTGTAATACTTGGTGCAGGGGTTATTGGCTGTGAATTTGCGACCATATTTTCCAATATAGGTAAGACCAAAGTTTATTTAATTGATAAAGGTGACCGTATTTTACCATTCGAAGATGAAGATGTTGCCAAAATGGTAACCGAAAATTTAGAAGCAAACGGAGTTACCATTCACAAAAACTCTTCATTGGTTCGTATGGAAATAAAAGAAAACCAAGTGGAATACGAATTACAATACACCGATGGAAGAACTGAAATTTTGCATGTACAAAAAGCCTTAGTATCAGTTGGCCGTGAACCAAATGTGAAAAATATTGGACTTGAAAACGTTGGAGTAGAACTTACACCTCGTGATAGCGTTAAAGATTTCGACACCCAAACAACTATTCCAAATATTTATGTAGCAGGCGACTTAACAGCTGAAATGAGCCTTGTAACAGTTGGTGAACGCGAAGCAAGACATGCAGTTCGTAAAATGTTTGGCGGTTATATTGACACCTTAAAATATAGAAACTTATGTACAATCATGTTCTTAAATCCAGAAGTAGCTGTAGTTGGCATGAGTGAACAAGAAGCAGCATCAAAAGGTATTTCAGTAAAAGTTGCTAAAATTGATTACAGTTGCATAGCACGAGCCATTGCCATGCGAAAAACAAAAGGTTTCTTTAAAATTATTGTTACCAATGACTCAGAAATGAAGATACTTGGAATGCGTGCAATTGGTGAACATGCTAGCAGTGCAATTGGCGCAGTACAATTGTTAATTTATATGGGCAAAGGAATTGATGAATTAGCACATATGATTTATCCACATCCATCCATCATTGAAGGTATACAGGAGTGCGTGCGAATGTTATTGAATAAATCGATTTACAAACCTGCAATATTTCGAGATAAACTAAAATGCTATACTTGCGAAAATGGCGTTTGTACACCCATTCAGTATTTATAAAATAAAAAAATTAGTTAGTGCTCTAAACAAAAATGGCTTTTAAAAAACTAAAATTCACAAATATATTTTTCATCTTAAGTGTTGGATTATTTGTAAGGCTCATATTTACATGGTTTTTTGCTGAAAACTATTATGGTATAGAAAACTTTTTCTGTCAAGGCGATACAAAAGGTTGGGCATATAGTTTTCAAAATTTATATGAAAAAAGCATTTACGCATATAATGTTAATGTAGAATATTCTCACTTTTTAAGGATACCAGGCTATTCTTTTTTTCTTGGCTTTTTTTATTTATTGTGCGGTAAAGATTGGACTGTTGCCTATAAAGTATGCGGTTACACTCAAATTTTTATTGATGTATTTAACATTTACCTAATAAAAATTATTGCACAAAAAGTTTATCAAAATATAAAAATTTCATCACTTGCAGCATGGATTTTTGCATTATACCCTTTTGCAATAGTTTGGAATCCTGTATGTTACTCTGAAATTTTGAGCCTTCACTTACTTCTCCTTTCTGTTTGGTTTTTCGTTAAAAAAGACGATAAAAAAATAAACTTGTTTTGGTGTGGCTTTACAATCGCTCTTAGTGCATTGGTTCGGCCTCAAATAGCTATTATCTTTCCTGTATTTGGAATAACTATTTTGTTTCAAAAAGTAACATTGACGTTAAAATTAAAACAAGCTTTAATTTATGGAACTACAGTGTTTTGTATTTTTGGTATATGGCCAGCACGTAATTACATTAACCATAATAAATTTGTTTTAATGCAAGATTTACGTGGCTCTTCAAATTGGCATGGAGAAGTTTTGGCATTTACTGCTTTTATGTACTCAGCGCAATCAGATTGGGAGCCACAGTTTACGCAGATATTAAAAAACCAACAAGTAAAAATACCTGAGCATTTTATTGGAACAAAACAAGATAGTATTAAACTTTTACGTGCATTTGAACTATGCAAAACAAATGGTGTAAGCTTTAGTTATTGGAAAGGGTATTGGCAGAATAAAATTGTAACAGACAGTTCAAAATTAGATAGCATGGTAAATGCATTCACAGAGTTGAGAGAAATGCAAGTACAGCAACACCCATTTATTTTTTATGTAATTCTACCTATTGAAAATCTAAAAAAAGCAATATTTAAAACCTCACTTTACGATACCAAAAGTATGATAAGAAAAATTGCCTCATCACTTTTTGTGTTAAGAACCTTACTTATTTTTTTAGGGGTTTTTGGCTGCATTTTAATGTTTAGAAAAAACGAATACAAAAGTTTTGCATTACTGCTATTTTCTTATTGGTCCTTATTGTATTTAGCACTTTGCGCAGGCACTGGTCCTATGTTCAGAAACATTGAGGTACGTTATTTTTTGCATCCAGATGTTTTGTTATTAATACCTGCATCATATTTTATTTATTCTTTTTACTCAAAATATTTTTCTAAACAACGAAATATACAAACAAATATTTAGTTGATTTACATAAAAACATTAACAAACATGAAAATTATTAGCATTCTATTGTCGGTACTTATTTTTGGTAGTTGCCAAAATAAATCCAATGGCAAACTAGATACCGAATTAATTAATAACCCTATTTCGGCAAATGAAACGGATGTGACGAAGCTACCAGATATAAAATTTGAAAACGACAAATATGATTTTGGAATAATCAATAAAGGTGAGTCAAAATCAACTGAATTTAAATTTACAAATACAGGAAATTCAGATTTGATAATAGAAGATGCGAAAGGAAGTTGTGGTTGCACCGTACCTGTTTTTCCTAAAGAACCTATAAAGCCCGGCGCAACAGCATTAATTAAAGTAACATTTAACAGTGAAGGTAAACATGGAATTCAAAACAAATCAGTAACCTTAATTACTAACTGTATACCTAGCACAAAATTTCTTAGTATTAAGGCTAATGTAATTGACGGTAAAAATTAGTAATTAGTTAGTCTGTTTGTTTAACAAAAAACCTTATAAAAGGTGCACTAAATAAACTTGTTACTATAGCCATAACTACAAGTGCTACAAACATTTTTTCGTTAATTAAACCTGCGTTTAAAGCAAGTGTACCTAAAATAATTTCCATTGCTCCCCTAGCGTTTAATCCAAAACCTATTGCTAAAGAATCTCTGGTGCTAAATCCAGCCAATTTTGCTCCGAAACTTGCTCCGAAAACCTTACCTAAAATTGCGATTATTAAAACCGCAGCTACTAATGCAAATTCAAAATGTGTTACGAAATTTAACTTCAAACCAATTGATACAAAAAATAATGGGGCAAATACATTAGTAACAAATTGATGTATTATTTCTCTTGCCTTTTCATTTAACTTTACTGAATCACCTATTGCTATTCCTGCTATAAATGCCCCTAAAACAGCATGTAAACCTATGCTTTCAGTAAAGGCAGCACATATAAAACACAATCCTAAACTTAAGGAAAGCACCCCTCCTGGCCAAGCAAATTTTTTCTGAATCCATGGTAAACTCATATCAATTATCTTCTTACCAATTGTTAGCATAAACAATCCAAATCCTAATATGTAACTCATCATAAGTAAAACAGAATGTGCGTCGTTTCCTTTGCCCATGAGGCCCATAATCAAAGAAAATATTAGCCAACCCATTAAATCATCAAACATTGCAGAGGCAATAATTATCATTCCTATTTTGGTTCTAAACAAATTCATGTCCATTAAAATCCTTGCGATAACAGGTAATGCTGATATTGACATAGCTGTTCCGAAAAACAAACTGTAAAGAAATTTGTCCTGTTCATTTTTAAAAAACTCAGGGTAATACCATGCTGCAGCAAAGCCAATGGCAAAAGGTATAATCATTCCTAGCAAACTAGTAAACACAGCAGCCTTACCTTGCTTTATAACTAATTGCATCTGCACCTCAAGACCCGCTACAAAAAGAAGCATTACTACCGACAAGCGCGTAATAGCATCAAGTGCAATGCTTACATTGCCAAATACAGGAAATAATGAATTTTGAATAGTTGGAAAATAGTGACCTAATATAGTTGGGCCTAAAACAATCCCAATAATAATTTCACCCATTACTACAGGTAGTTTTACTTTACGCCCAAGTTCTGCTGCAAGCCTCGACAATACAAGCATTGCCGAAATTGCTGTTAAGAAATATATAAATTCGTTATGAGTTAACTTTCCCAATTATTTTGTTTTAAACTCTAGAATGTACAATCAATAAATTACAAGGTAAATCAGCTAAAATATGCTCAATATCATGCGTAAAAATACGGTCGAAAATACTTAGATGTGTGTCCGGGCTATTGATGACTAATAATTCGTAGTGTTTTGTTTTAGCGTAATTACTTATAGCATATCCGGGTTTACCAGTTACATTTTTGACGTTAATAACTAAATCATTACTCTCAATTTTTTCAACGATTGAATTAATTTTTGCAAATTCCTCATCCTTCATTTCCTTTTTAATTTTAGAAGCTTCTGGTGCGGTGCTATTTTCTGCAATCGTAAGTGCAATAGCTGGCATGTCAATTTCTTGAACAACAGTAAGCTCCTTTATCTTTAGTGCTTTAGCAAAATAAACACTGGTATTTATTGTATGCACTGTCTTAGGATTATCAACCCCATTTAAAACAATTTTCTTTATTTTATTTTGTTTTACACTTACACTTGGATTAGTTATAAGCAATACTGTACACTTGGCTCTTCTACTTACCTTTCGCGCAATACTTCCCATATAAAACTTATACAAGTTTTCTTTTTCAAGTGCACCCAAAATAAGTAAGTCAACAATATTAAGTTTACATAGATTTAGAATAGTTTCTGTTGGCTCTCCATCCATCCAAATGGTGCGAGTTTTAGATTTGGGTAAACCTATATTTGTTATTAATACATCTAACGCCTCTTCTTTTTTTGGGTCTTTTTCTCCAACATGTAACAAAACCAAGTTAGCTTTAAAACTTTCTGTATAATATTTTGCCTCATGCAGCAAAGCTTCTAATCTTGGCGAAAATGCTATAGCTACAGCAATTGTTTCAAAAGGGTAAGCGGGGCGTTTCTTGAGTTTGCTAACTTCCATCATCTAAATATTTTTATTAAAAGTAAAATAAAACGTCTATAGTAAATATACTCTTTGACTTTTAGTTTATACAGAAAAAAAGGTTGTGCAACATGCACAACCTTTTTCAATTACAGATTATAACTTTTTTTAGTGTCCTCCGTTAGCTGGAGCTACTGGTGTGGTTCCAGCAGGATCAGGTTTTACAACTCCTTTAATTTTAATAATCTTAGAAGCTGATTTTGCATTAGAAGAAACGGTTACTGTCTTTTCAAATGCGCCAACACGGTCAGTTGCATATTTAACTTTAATTGAAGCTGAAGCTCCTGGCTTAATTGGTTCTTTTGGCCATGTTGGAACTGTACATCCACATGAACCTTGACAATTTGTAATAATCAATGGTTCTTTACCTGTGTTCTTAAATTTAAATTCGCGGTTACCGTCAGCGTTGTGCTCAATAGTACCATAATCAATTACTTCAGTGTCGAAAATAATTTCGGCAGCATTAGGGTTTGGTGCAGGCTGAGTTGCTTCTTGTGCGTTTGAAACGAAATAGCTACCAAAAGCTAAACAAATTGTAAAAAGAATTTTTTTCATCTTTAATTTAATTTTGTATTTATAATTTAGTTAATTTTTATTTTCCTTCTAGTGGTACACCAAATCCCGATTTTTTTCCAGGAAATGTTTCTTCTTCAGGCTTTACATTTACAACACCTTTTATGGCTATCGTTTTATTAGCTTCTTTAGCATTTGAAGTGATTGTTACTGTTTTGTTAAATGCCCCAACACGCTTTGTATCATAGCTTACTTTAATAACTCCTGAAGCTCCTGGTCTGATTGGTTCTTTTGGCCAATTTGGCACTGTACACCCACATGATCCTTTACAATTAGAAATTATTAAAGGCTCTTTACTTGGGTTTGTGAATTTGAAATCATAAACTCCGTTTGCTCCTTGTTCAATAGTACCATAATCATGTAATTCCTTCTCAAAAACTATCTCAGAATTTGAAGCTGCAGGTTCAGCAGCCGATTGTAGCTTTTTTTCTGACTTCTCTTGTGCAATAATATTTGTTGATAAGAGTATTGCTGAGCTTATTGTATAAAAAAATATTTTCTTCATTTTTTAAAAGTGTCTTGCGCTTGGCCAAAATCGTGCCAAAGCATTTATTTAAATTTTACGGAGTGCTAAAGTACATTTTCAGTCATAAAATACAAATGTTAATGCAATCAATAATTCTAAAAGGTGTTAAGATTTTTAATAAAAATAAAAATAATTAGGTTTGCTAATTATAAAACAAAATTTAATGATTGAAAATCAACGTACCATTAAACAACAAGTAACATTATCAGGATTAGGATTGCATTTGGGCCACCCCGTAAATCTTACCCTGTGCCCTGCACCAGAAAAACATGGTTATAAATTTCAGAGAACAGATATAGAGGGCGAACCAATTATTGATGCTGATTGTGACTTGGTAGTTGATACTTCTCGTGGCACAACCTTAGGTAAAAATGATGTGCGTATTTATACAATTGAGCACGTATTAGCGGCTTTGGTGGGTATGCAAGTAGATAATTGCTTAATAAAAATTGATGGTCCAGAGGTTCCAATCATGGATGGGAGTTCTAAACCATTTATTGATGCAATTGTAGCTGTTGGATTTGAAGAGCAAAAAGCAGAACGTGAATATTTTACACTTACCGAAAACTTAACTTTTGAAGACCCAATAAAAAAAGTAGAAATACTTGCTGTTCCTGCCGAGGATTATAGAATTACTGTGATGGTTGATTATAACTCTCCAACGCTTGGAACGCAGCATGCAACAATGTATCATATTGGTGAGTTTAAAGATGAAATTGCCCAAAATAGAACGTTTTGTTTTGTGCATGAACTAGAGTTTTTAATTAAAAATAACCTGATAAAAGGTGGCGACTTTAACAATGCAATTGTAATTTGTGACCAGGACATCAAACAAGAAAAGTTGGATGAACTAGCTGCTTTGATGGGAAAACCAACCATGAAAATAGTTGAGAAAGGTGTATTAAATAACACCAAACTACAATTCCAAAATGAACCAGCAAGACACAAATTGTTGGATATTGTTGGCGATTTAGCACTGTGTGGGATGCCTCTGAAAGGACATATTCTTTCGGCTCGTCCAGGACATAGCAGTAATGTAGCTTTCGCGAAAATTATCAAACAAAAAATTCAGGAATTCAAGAAAAAGAAAAACGAAATTCAGCTCTATGATTTAAACAAAGAACCCATAATGGATGTGGTTGAAATCATGAAATTATTGCCTCATCGTCCGCCGTTTTTGTTGGTTGATAAAATTCTTGAATTATCAGAATCGCATGTAGTAGGCTTGAAATGTGTAACCATGAACGAAGGTTTCTTTGTTGGACATTTTCCTGGCGCACCAGTAATGCCTGGTGTTTTACAAATAGAAGCAATGGCGCAAGTAGGTGGCGTTTTGGTTTTAAAAACGGTTCCTGACCCTGAAAACTACTTGACTTATTTCATGAAGATTGATAATGTTCGATTCAAAAACAAAGTGTTGCCTGGTGATACAATTATTTTCAGATTGGAGTTGATTAGCCCGATACGCCGAGGTTTATGTCATATGAAAGGTATTGCAAGTGTTGGAAATAAAGTAGTAATGGAAGCTGAAATGTTGGCGCAAATTGCGAAAGTGAAGTAACTGTTTTGTCATTCTGAACGAAGTGAAGAATCTTTATTTTTTGTAAAGAGATGCTTCGTTCCTAAGCATGACAAGCAAAACCTATTAAATTACTTGTCATTCTGAACGAAGTGAAGAATCTATATTTTGAGTAAAGAGATGCTTCGTTCCTCAGCATGACAAACGAAACCTATTAAACTACTTGTCATTCTGAACGAAGTGAAGAATCTATATTTTGAACAAAGAGATGCTTCTTTCCTCAGTATGACAGACAAAACCTAGAAAACTATTTGTCATTCTGAACGAAGTGAAGAATCTATATTTTGAACAAAGAGATGCTTCGTTCCTCAGTATGACAGACAAAACCTAGAAAACTACGTGTCATTCTGAACGAATCGAAGAATCTTTATTTTTAGTAAAAAGATGCTTCTTTCCTCAGTATGACAGACAAAACCTATTAAACTACTTGTCATTCTGAACGAAGTGAAGAATCTATATTTTGAACAAAGAGATGCTTCGTTCCTCAGCATGACAGACAAAACCTAGAAAACTATTTGTCATTCTGAACGAAGTGAAGAATCTATATTTTAAACAAAGAGATGCTTTTTTCCTCAGCATGACAAACGAAATGGAATAGAAGAGTATCAAATTATTTAATGAGTAAACAATTAATTATATGAAAGCATATATTTTTCCTGGGCAAGGTTCCCAATTTGTTGGTATGGGCAAAGACTTATACGACAACAATGCGTTAGCAAAATCAATGTTCGAAAAAGCAAACGACATTTTAGGTTTTAGAATTACTGATGAAATGTTTGCAGGAACTGATGAAGGTTTAAAACAGACCAAAGTTACACAGCCCGCCATCTTTTTACACTCCGTAATTTTAGCAGCAACTATTGGCGATGCCTTTCAACCAAATATGGTTGCCGGTCATTCATTAGGGGAGTTTTCTGCTTTGGTAGCCAACAAAACTTTGAGTTTTGAAGATGCGCTTTTACTTGTTAGTAAACGAGCCTTGGCCATGCAAAAAGCTTGTGAAATAGAGCCTTCTACAATGGCTGCGATTTTAGGATTAGATGACAAAATTGTGGAAGAAATTTGTGCATCAATTACAAATGAAGTTGTTGTAGCAGCAAACTATAATTGCCCTGGGCAGTTAGTTATTTCAGGAAGTATAGAAGGAGTAAATATAGCGTGCGAAAAAATGAAAGCAGCTGGTGCAAAACGTGCATTGATTTTGCCTGTAGGCGGAGCATTTCACTCTCCCCTTATGTTGCCAGCTCAAAAAGAATTAGAAGCAGCAATTGAAGCAACACATTTTAGTGAACCAATTTGTCCAGTATATCAAAACGTAACTGCAAGCGCAGTAAACCACGCAGCTGAAATAAAAAAGAATTTGGTATTGCAATTAACTGCACCCGTTAAATGGACTCAAACAGTAGAAAAAATGTTGGCCGATGGTGCAACAAATTTTTTTGAGGTTGGACCAGGAAAAGTATTACAAGGCTTAGTTAAAAAAGTAAATAAAGATGTAGAAGCTGTAAGTATTTAGTAATAATATTTTATTACTCTTCGGTGGGAGTTAGCTTTGTTAATTCCTTCCATGAAACTTCCCAACTAAGTGGTGTATGACCAGGAGAGTAATATTTTATTTTTACTTTTCTAGGGTTTGATGCATCAACTACTTTTCCAAAGATTTGCTCTCCGAAATCTGTCATGAATTTTATGTAATCATTTTTATTGACTTCGTCGGCTGAGGAATATTTTTTAGTAGTGAATTTATTTTCTACTAAAAATTTAATCAATAATTTTTCTTCGACACTTATCAAAGCATCATCTACAGCAGAGGGTATCTTAGCAACTTGAGGAATTTCAACAGTTACTTTTGGCTCCGCTATTGAATTAGGCTGTTCATTGTTTATCTTCATTTCATCAGAAAGAAACTCAACAACATCGGCTGAAACATAAACTTGTTCTTTCCAATACAGATAGAAAAACAAAAATGTGGTTTTAGAATCTACTGCAACATTTGCAATTGTTTGGTTGTCTTTTAATTTGGCGTTTTGATATAAGTTTGCCTTGGCTTCATTTGTTAATCCATGAGAATTCAGTCCACCAAAAGCCAATACATGCTCTGTTTCGGCATAACCTGTAACTGTTTTTACAATTTTAAAATTAGGCTTGTTAATAGATGCACTTGGCGTAAACATGATGCTTCTATTTATTGAACATGATGTTACCAATAAAGTACTTAGTAAAATAATCGGAAAGTATTTCAGTTTACGCATGGTATAATTATTTAGATTTTAATAATTCATTCAACTAAATTTTGATAATAATATATTTGACTACAAAATTAATGTAGCTAAGATAGCAATAACGCCCAGTACCATACAAAGTATATAAAACCCTGTTTTGCCTGTTTGTAGTTGTCGCACCAACATGCTTGAACCATCAACCGTCCATTTCACAAGTCTTACTCCACCATCAATAATTTCATTCTCAACAAATTTATTATAGATATTACTTTTCCAATTCAAAGGTTTAGTAATAACATTTTCATACAACTCATCCACATAATATTTGTTATAAACCAATTTGTGCAATGGTTTAAGTGTTGCGCTTTCTGCAGCAGGCACTTCTTTGCTAGTGATGTATTTATTTCGTGCAACAAGTATTGCTATAACTGCTGTAATTACTGCAACTGCCATTAAAGCTAACTCAGTACTAAAGTTTGGTTCAACAGGTAACAAGCGTATTTCTGCATCTTTAAAAACAGGTGCTAAAAAGTGGTGCAATAAATGACCATCACCGGGAATTCCAATAAAACCGCCTACTACCGAAAGCAAGGCCAATACCATCAAAGGAGTTGTCATGCTCTTTGGTGATTCATGCAAATGCTCCAACTGGTGTTTGGTTCCTCTAAACTCGCCATGAAAAGTTAGGTAGTACAAACGGAACATATAGAATGCAGTAAATACAGCTACAACAACGCCAAACAACCATAGAACTTTATTATGTTCAAATGTATGAGCAAAAATTTCATCCTTACTAAAGAAACCACTAAAAGGAGGTACACCAGATATGGCGAGTGTTGCAAGTAAAAAAGTAATATGTGTTATAGGTAAATGCTTTTTAAGTCCACCCATTTTGCGGATGTCTTGTTCATGATGCATTGCGTGTATAACACTTCCAGCACCTAAAAATAATAATGCTTTAAAAAATGCATGTGTTATTACATGGAAAACAGCGCTTGTAAAAGCACCAACGCCTAAGCCCATAAACATTAAACCTAATTGACTAACTGTTGAATAAGCTAAAACTTTTTTAATATCGTTTTGGGCTAAACCAATGGTTGCTGCTAAAATTGCAGTTACCAAACCAACAACTGCTACAACGTGCATAGTTTCGGGAGCTAAAGCGTAAAGTACGCTGCTTCGGGCAATCATATATACACCAGCAGTAACCATCGTTGCAGCATGTATCAATGCTGAAACAGGTGTTGGACCGGCCATTGCATCGGGCAACCAAGTGTATAATGGAATTTGAGCACTCTTGCCCATTGCCCCTACAAAAAGTAGCATTGTTATGGCCACCATTACCGATTGATTACCTGGGAAATTTTTTGCCCCTGCAAAAACTGTTTCAAAATCAATTCCACCAAAGGTCATGAATATTAAAATGATTCCAAGCAAAAATCCCAAATCACCAATACGATTCATGATGAATGCTTTTTTTGCTGCGCTACTATAATTAATGTTTTTGAACCAAAAGCCAATCAATAAATATGAACACAATCCTACACCTTCCCAACCCACAAACATTACTAAATAATTAGAACCAAGTACCAACAGCAACATGAAGAAAATAAACAAATTTAGATATGAGAAAAACTTATTGTGATGCTCGTCGTCATGCATGTAACCTGCCGAATAAACATGTATAAGAAATCCAACACCTGTTATTACTAAAAGAAATACTGAAGACAATGGATCAATTAAAAAAGACATGGAAATTTTTAAATTTCCTGCAGCCATCCATGTAAATAAATCATATGTAGCACTTGCAGCACCATCCTTGCCGACAAGACTAAAAAACAAAACACATGAAAGTACAAATGAAGCTAACACAGCAGCAGAAGCTATAATAGCTCCCATTTGTTTACTTAAATTATTTTTTTGCCAGGCTAATATTAAGAATCCTATGAGTGGAAATAACGGAACAAGTTGTACTAATTGAGTCATGATAATTTGCTGATTTGCTAATTTGATAATGTGTTAATCTAGGATGTTTTTAGTTTTTAATATTACTCAAAAGGTCAATATCAACTGATTTTGTGTTTCTATAAATCATCATTAAAATGGCTAAACCCACAGCTACTTCTGCCGCTGCAACAGCCATAATAAAGAATACAAAAACTTGCCCTGAACCATCGCTGCGATAAGTTGAAAACGCAGCCAATAAAAGGTTAACAGCATTCAGCATTAATTCAATACTCATAAAAATAATGATTGCGTTGCGACGATATAGCACACCCATTACTCCAATAACAAATAAAACTGCACTTAAAAATATGTAGTTGTTTAATGGAATGCCATGAAGCGTTTGCATTAATTGATTACCCATAATTGAATATTTTGAAAGGCAAATCTAAAATTTAGAAATGAATTGCCAACAAGTTTTAAGGCTAAATAAGTCAACATTGATATGAGGTGTTTTTTTAATTATAGTTTCTAACATTAAGAAATTGCTGAAATTTTAAATTCGGTGCGAAACTTTCAAACTTTTATCCTTAAAAATATAATTTATTACATTCGCAGCTTGCTTGAACAATAATGAAAATTGGATTAGACATACCCGGAGGAGATTTTGCACCAAACTCAAACATAAAAGGGGCAATAATGGCTGCAGCCGAACTTGGTTCGGAACACACTTTGGTACTCATAGGAAATGAAGCAGAAATAAAAAATAAACTTCAAGAAGAAGGCGCCAACTCTTCTAATTTTGAAATTATTCATGCTCCTGATGTAATTGAGATGGCTGAGCATCCTGTAAAAGCATTTGTAGGAAAACCAAATTCTAGCATCGCTATTGGCTTTGCGCTTCACAAAAAAGGTGCTATTGATGCATTTAGTAGTTGCGGTAACACAGGCGCTATGTTGGTTGGGGCAGTGCAAGTATTAAAAGCCATAACTGGTGTTATAAGACCATGCATAACAACTGTAATGCCTAAGCTTTCTGGTGGTTTTGGTTTTATATTAGATGTAGGTACCAATGCCGATTGTAAGCCAGATGTGTTGTATCAATTTGGAATTTTAGGTTCGCTTTACGCTGAACAAGTGTATAAAATAACCAATCCAAAAGTTGGTTTGATGAATATAGGCGAAGAGCCAGAAAAAGGAAATTTGGTTGCACAAGCTGCCCACCAATTAATGAAAGACACAAAAGAGTTTAACTTTGTTGGAAATGTTGAAGGGCGCGATATTTTAAATGAAAATGCGGATGTTTATGTATGTGATGGGTTTACAGGAAATGTAATATTAAAAGAAGCAGAAGCCTTTTACACTGCAATAAGAAAACGTGGAATTAAGGATGAGTTTTTTGATAGATTTAATTATGAAATTTACGGCGGCACTCCCATACTAGGTACAAATGGAACTGTAATGATTGGTCATGGAATGAGTAGCCCATTGGCAGTAAAAAATATGCTATTACTTAGTAGAGATGTAGCACAAAGTGGCTTAAGTGAAAAAATAAAACAAGCGTTTAATTCATAAGAAATTATGAATGATTAATTATAAATTTTGAATTAGGAAACGGTATGATAAGAGCAGCAATTACAGCAGTAAATGGTTACGTGCCAGATTACGTTTTAACAAACGATGAAATAGCTACAATGGTTGATACCAATGACGAATGGATCATGAGTCGTACAGGTATTAAAGAGCGCCATATTTTAAAAGGAGAAGGAAATGGAGTAAGCGTTATGTGCGTTGAAGCTGCCAACGGTTTGCTAAAAAAGCGCGGTATCAGTGCGCTAGATATTGACATGTTGATTGTTGCAACCGTAACACCCGACATGGTTTTTCCGGCAACTGCAAATGTTGTGTGTGATAAAATTGGAGCAACTAATGCATGGGGATATGATTTAGGAGCTGCTTGTAGCGGATTTCTTTTTGCATTAGCAACTGCTAGTAAATTTATTGAAACAGGAACACACAAAAAAGTAATGGTTATTGGTGCCGATAAAATGTCATCAATCATTAATTATGAAGACCGCGCAACTTGTATTATATTTGGTGACGGAGCTGGTGCAGTATTGCTTGAACCAACCACCGAAGATGTTGGAATTATGGATAGCATTTTAAAATCTGATGGTTCTGGTCGTCAGTACTTGTACCAAAAAGCAGGCGGTTCTGCTTACCCACCAACTGAAAAAACTATAGCTGCCAAGGAACATTTCGTTCACCAAGAAGGCCAAACAGTATTCAAATTTGCTGTTACTAATATGGCACAAGTAAGTGCCGATATTATGGAACGCAACAATCTAAAATCAGATGATGTAAATTACCTATTGGCCCATCAAGCTAATAAAAGAATTATTGATGCAACTGCAAACCGCATGGGTGTTGGTGAAGAAAAGGTATTGATGAATATAGAACGTTACGGAAATACAACATCAGGTACTATTCCATTGTTGATGCATGATTTCGAAAAGCAATTCAAAAAAGGCGACAACATTATCATCTCTACATTTGGTGGAGGTTTTACATGGGGAAGTATTTATTTGAAGTGGGCTTATTAAAATAAAATCTGTATAACAAGAAAGGCTTCTCAAATGAGTAGGCTTTCTTGTTCACTCAAAACTTACTTGAACAAGTTATTCTTTGATAATTGGGAATGATTTATTTGAATCATCAAAAACTTTACTTTTCTAATTTGATTTTTACACAACTAACAAGTAAGTAATATCATTAAAATATCAAGTGATTTATGATTAAGATTTTAAGTAATCAATATTATAATGTAACCCAACACTTTCTTTGCGATGCATTGCCTGTTTTATTACAATGTATCCAACTTTTATCATGTTTCTTAATTCACATAAATCCGTTGAAATGGTGCTGCGTTCATACAAATCTTCAGTTTCGTTGTGTAATATCTTCAGTCTATCAAAAGCACGTTTCAAACGTAGGTCCGAACGCACAATACCAACATAATTGGTCATAATTCCACGCAATTCTTGTAAGCTTTGTGTTATTAGAACCATTTCTTCTGGGTGAGTTGTTCCTTCTGCGTTCCATTGTGGCAGGCCACTGCAAAAAGTATTTGTATTTACAGTTTCAATACTATGCAAAGCTGCACGATGAGCATACACCAGTGCCTCTAGCAGCGAATTACTTGCTAGCCTATTTGCGCCGTGCAGACCAGTGCTACTGCATTCTCCAGCAGCGTATAAGTTTTTAATTGTGGTGCATCCGTTCATATCAACTTTAATACCTCCGCATTGGTAGTGCGCCGCAGGAACAACCGGAATGTAATCTTTCATTACATCAATACCCAAGCTATAGCACTTTTCGTAAATATTTGGGAAGTGTTCTATGAATGATTTCTTTTCAAGGTGACGACAATCTAAATACACAAAATTATCCCCACGTGTTTTCATTTCATTATCAATAGCACGTGCTACAATATCACGCGGAGCAAGACTTTTGCGTTCATCATATTTTTGCATAAACTCTTTTCCATCAATTGTCTTTAATATGCCACCGTGTCCACGTACAGCTTCCGAAACCAAAAACGAAGGGTGTTCATTAGGATTAAATAAGGCTGTTGGATGAAACTGAACAAACTCCATCCCCTCAATCTTACCTTTGGCGCGATACACCATAGCTACTCCATCGCCAGTAGCAATTCTTGGGTTGGTAGTTGCCTGATAAATACTGCCAGCGCCGCCTGTGCACATACATACAGCCTTTGCCAAAATGGTTTCAACTTTCTTGGTTTTAGAATTTAAAGCATAAATACCATAGCACTCAATATCATTTGATTTACTATTAACGTAGGCACCCAAATGGTGTTGCGTAATTATTTCTACAACAAAATAATGGTCGAGCAATTTAATATTTGGGTGGTTGTGTACTTGCTGCAATAAAGCCCTTTCAATTTCAAAACCAGTATTGTCTTTATGATGTAAAATACGATGTTCAGAATGTCCGCCTTCTTTCACTAAATCATAGCCACCATCAGCACGCTTATCAAAATCAGTTCCCCAATTAATCAATTCTTTTACCCTTTCAGTTGATTCGGAGATTACCATTCTTACTACCTCCTCATCACAAGCGCCATCGCCTGCAATAAGTGTATCTGAAATATGCTTTTCATACGAATCGTTTTCATACATCACCGCAGCTATTCCGCCTTGTGCATATTTGGTATTTGTTTCATCATCATTAGTTTTAGTAATGATTAATACTTTGCCATGCTCTGCTACCTTTAACGCATAACTCAGTCCGGCTATACCACTACCAATTACAAGAAAATCTACTTGATGTTGCATTAAAATATTTTTGGATAATTTCATAGAGTTGGATGAAAAGTATTTTCCTTTTTATTACCTTAAAAATTCAGCTTTCATACTAATGGATGCCAACGTAAAATTCGAAATAAAAAGTGAGCTATTTTTTATTATTTCATGTACTCTATTACAATTATAAAGCTAATTTGTTTGATGAAGTTCCAAATTAGCGAAGTATTCAAGATGCTGAATATTAATACGCCAACAATTCTTCAATAACCTTACAAACCTTATCAGCATTAGGAAGCATGGTAGCTTCTAGAGTTGAATTTAAAGGAATGGCAGGTAAATTTTCGGCACCAATTATACGTACTGGTGCATCTAAAAATTCAAAACAATGTTGGCTTATTCTGCCAACTAATGCTTGGGCAAAACTATTGTTATAAGATTCTTCTGTAAGCAAAATGCAACGGCTATTCTTTTTTACAGATTCAATTACCGCGTCTTCATCTAACGGAAATATGGTTCTTAAATCAATAATTTCTACTCTATCTTCCAAATTTTTGCTTGCGTTTTTTGCCCAGTAAACACCCATTCCGTAAGTAATAATAGTAAGCTTTGAACTTTGAACTTCAAAATTAGAACTTTGCACTGTTCGTGCTTTCCCGAATGGTATCATATAATCCTCATCGGGCTCAATGGTTTTGGCATCTTCAGTACCTTTTATTTTACTCCAATACAAACCTTTGTGTTCTAATATTACCACAGGGTTAGGGTCGTAGTAGGCTGCCTTTAAAATACCTTTTAAACAAGCGCCAGTGCTTGGATAGGCAATTTTTATTCCGCGAATATTTGCCAATACACTTTCTACACTTGATGAGTGATATGGTCCTCCGCTACCATACGCACCAATAGGTACGCGTATTATGCAACTCACAGGCCACTTGCCATTACTTAAATAACAACTACGTGCCACCTCAGTAAACAATTGATTTAAGCCAGGCCAAATGTAGTCGGCAAACTGTACTTCTACTATGGGTTTTAACCCCACAGCGCTCATGCCAACGGTGCTTCCAATTATAAATGCTTCTTGAATTGGAGTGTTGAAAACGCGGTTACTACCAAACTTCTGTGCAAGCGTTGCAGCTTCTCTAAAAACTCCGCCAAGCCTTGCACCCACATCTTGTCCGTACAACAAACATTCGGGATGTTTTGTCATCAATTCTTGTATGGCAAACAAGGCACTATCAACCATCACAGTTTTTTCTTTGCCCTCGGGTGTGCGATTGCCAACTTCAACAGTAACAGGAGTTGGAGCAAAGTCATGCGTGAATAAATCTTCAGGTCTTGGGTCTTCTTGTTTTAATGCTTGGTTATAATCTTGCAACACTTGTAAAGCTGCAAAGTCTTCCATTTTTTTCAACTCTCGCACTTCAAAACCTTCTACAATTAATTGATTGGTGAACTTTTTAAAAGGGTCACGTTTTTGAGCTTCTTCCAAATCATCGCGGTACCATTCCTTACGCACGCCGCTGGTGTGGTGGTTTAGCAAAGGTACTTTGGCATGTAACAAAAACGGACGGCGTTCTTTGCGGATGATTTGTAAAATATCTTGAATGGTTTGGTAACACCTAAAAAAATCGGTGCCATCAATACTTCTACATTCAATGCCTTTAAAACCTTTTATGTATTCATCGGCATCTTGTGCACGAGTTTCGGCTGCGTCAGCACTAATATCCCAGCCATTATCCTGCACTAAATATAAAATAGGCAATTGCTTTAAAGCCGCCATCTGAAAGGCTTCTGCCACTTCTCCTTCGGTAATACTAGCGTCACCAAACGAACAAACAACAACAGGATTTTCTCCACCAAAATCTTCTGACAAACCTGTTTTTTCTTTATATTGAATGCCCATTGCTACACCTGTTGTGGGTATTGCCTGCATGCCAGTTGCACTACTTTGCATTGGTATTTTAGGCATGTCATCACGCTTTAAGCTAGGATGAGAATAATACAATCTTCCGCCACTAAAAGGGTCATCTCGTTTAGCCAATAGTTGCAACATCAAATCATATGGGTTTAAGCCGATGCCAAGCAACATACTATCATCGCGATAATAGGGCGCTAACCAATCTTGTGGTTTCAGTTGCATGGCACATGCCAGCTGTATGGCTTCATGTCCGCGGGATGTTGCATGAACATATTTTGCAGTTACGTCTTTGTTACTCTCATATAATTCGGCCATGCTTTTGGCAGTGCACATGAGGGTATAAGCTTTGGTAAGTATGGTTTTATCTATGCTTGACATTTGCTATTTTTTGCTGAGCAAATAAAGATAATTTTATCGTGATATGAATTGTAACTTTTGAAGTAAGTATTTAGATGCGCATGATAAATGCAGTATGTGTATTTTATAAACATTATAGTTTTTGACTGAAACACTTTTCAATTTGTTGAAATTGCTAAAAAACTTTTGTCGTTACCAAAGCAATACCCTGAATAAAAAACAAACTGCTTAAAAAAATCCTCAATAATTTTGCAATTAACAGAATCCGTTTTGCTAAGGTTTTTTTACTATTAAGTATCGATGTTAATAAAATGCCATGCATTTGTATATTGGGATATTTCAAAAAAAATAATCTATTTTGCCGAAAATTACATTCATGCTACAGATACACTACATCCGCGAAAACAGAGAGGAAACAATAAAAAGATTAGAGAAAAAGTACGTAAAAGATGCCGAAACAACTGTAAATAAAATTATAGAATTAGACGAAGCGCGACGTAAGTTACAAAATGAATTAGATGCTAATTTTGCCGAAGCGAATAATTTAGCAACACAAATTGGCGATTTGTTTAAAGCAGGAAAAGCGCAAGAGGCAAATGTTTTAAAAGCAAAAACTACTGACTTAAAAG
>Ga0214921_10002875_pt1 | contig 27244 bp, 19 predicted proteins | sample LL1505_MetaG_FD_177992 | JGI IMG/M metagenome (GOLD analysis project Ga0214921, IMG submission 177992) | Freshwater microbial communities from Lake Lanier, Atlanta, Georgia, United States - LL-1505 | ecosystem: Environmental > Aquatic > Freshwater > Lake | place: USA: Georgia | collected... | reverse complement strand
AAGATACTGAACAAAATATTGACACTATCTCAGAAGGGAAGGGCAGCGGGAATTTCAGTTATTCTGGCCACCCAAAGACCATCGGCATCTATTCTTCCAGGTCAAATAAAGGCAAACTTTACTGGCAGAATTGCAATGAGAGTTTCTTCAGAAATGGAATCCAGAATTATTATGAATTCACCTCTTGCGGCAAGTATTACTGAGCCGGGAATGGCGTACTATATGGACCAGTCCTGTCAGCAACCAGTTTACTTTAGGGTTGCAAAAAATGATTTGACGAAAAATGAAGTTCCAGCAAAACCCACCTCCTTTTGGTCAAATGTTATCTCTATTTTTAAATAAAAAATTATGAAAATTGCATCCAGAACAGATATCGCAAAACAAGTAAAAATACTTGAGCTTGCAGCAAAATTTGGAATACAGGTAGAAGTAACTTCTGCCGGTAACTTTGATCATCGCTGCAGATGTCCTTCGCCGGATCATAAGCAGGGAAGAGAAAAGACATCCTCTTGCTATATTAACTCTAGGGACAATAACTTTTTTTGCTATGGATGCAACCAAGGAGTTTCTTCAATAGATTTTTATATGTTTTGCGCTGGCAAAACATTTTCTGAGGCTATGGTTGAAATGAGGGAATTGGTAAAAAATCCCGGAGCCTATCAGGATGTGATAGAGCATAAGAAGGTAGTTTTTCCACACCTTATGGACACCTCTAATATAATAAGGGAATTTTTAAAAGAAAATCCATCTCAGATTGACAATCTTAACAATCTGATGAAGAAAGTAGATCGAATATCGTTTGAAACTTCAAAAGAAGACCCTGATAAAATTCAGCAGATGAATGAAAAATTAAAAAAGATTTTGAGGTTAAAATGAAAACTGTTATCTGCGGAGATACCCATATTGGAAATATTATGTCGTTGGGGCGACCCAACGGCTCAGGCGGTAATACAAGAGTAGATGATTACGAAAGATCTCTTAATTTTATTATAGATTATGCCATTCAAAATGAGGTAGATGTTTTTATCCAGACCGGAGATCTCTTTGAGGTTAGAAATCCCACTACAGAGCACATTCAGATTGCGGATAGGGCAATAAAAAGACTTTCTGACGCAAATATCTTTACCGCAATAATTATGGGAAATCATGATTATCGTAAGACCGGAGATAGTTACACTAGTGCTCTGGCTACCATGCAAGCAAATTCTTATAAAAATGTAAGAATTTTGCTTAAGCCGGAATCAATTATTTATTCTAATAAATCTGGTGATTCTCAGGCTATGCTCCTTATTCCATATAGGGATAAGAGAATGTATTCAGGTTCTGGAGCAAAAGAATCAACCGATCTTTTTAATGAGCACATTAAGGAGCTTTCATCAAGAATTCCATCGCAAATTCCATCAATTGCGGTGGGTCATAATTTCTTCTTTGAAGGAAACTATTTTGATTTTGGCGGGCATGAGGTTCTTGCTTTTCCGGATTCATTTTCTAATCTAGATGCCGTAGTTATGGGACATTACCATGAATTCAAGAGAGTTAAGGCCTCTAACCCCGCAGCTTATTATGTTGGCTCTTTAGAGAAGACCAATTTTGGAGATTCTGATATTGACAAATTCTTTCTTGTGTTTGATTCGGAGAAAAAAGAATTTGAAAAGATTAAAACTCCAACAAGAGAGCTTTTAGATCTATCATTAGACCTATCTTCCTCAACCGCATTTAACTATCTTCAGGATTATTCTGAGCAGTTAAAAAAATACAATTTGGCCGATAAGATTTGTCGGGCAAAAATAAAAATAAAAGATGGAACACAGGCTCTCTTTTCAAGGTCCGAAATAGAAAAGACACTTTATTCAGTTGGTGCCTTTCATGTTTCAAAAATTATTTGGGATGTGGAGCAGGTTAAGTTAGAAAAAGATAAAGAAATTCTTTCTCACAAAACAGACTTTGAAATTTTTCAAGCCTTTGCCAAAACACAAGGCTTGGGAGAGAACTTTCTTCAAAAGCTTCTAGATGAAGCAAAAAAGATTATGGTGTAATATGCTTCCAAAAAATCTCAAGATAGAAAACTTTTTTTCTCATAAATCAAGTGAAATTGATTTTTCTCTTTTTAACTCCGCACTTTTGGTAGGCTCCGTAGATGGAGATTATCATAAGTCAAATGGTGCCGGAAAATCCGTAGTAATGGAGTCCATCCTGTGGTGCCTCTATAATAAGTCTAGAGCAACTACTATGGATGATGTCATAACTTGGGGTGATAATAGGTGTGAGGTTTCCCTTTCTTTTTCTCACTTAGAAAAAGACTACCTGGTTAAAAGAACCAGAATGAGAAACACTTCTACTTCTACTGTCGATCTTTTTATTCTAGAAGAAGATGGAAAATGGAAACCTCTCTCTGGATCAACATCAGGAGAAACAAATGACAGAATAGTTAATCTTTTGAAGATTGATTATAAGACGTTTGTTAATTCGGCTTATTTTAGACAAAATGATATTTCTGAGTTTGCAACCTCTGAAGCCTCAAAAAAGAAGGAAATATTAAAGAGTATTGTTGATATTTCTAGGTGGGACGGATTTGAAAAAGAAGGAAAAAAGAAAGCTAAAGATATTCAGACTGAAATTGTCAAGCTTCAGGCTAAATTTGACGCCCTCAACTCAGAGGTAAATAACCTTCTTCTTAGTGAGGAAGATCTTTCTAAAGCCTCAAAATTGCTAGATGATAAATCAAAAGAAAGGGTTAATTTGCAGGATAAGGTAGAGGCCTTATCAGAAAAATATCTAAAGATGAAAAATAATATTGATACTGCCAGTTGGGATAGAGCAGTAGCAGACATTTCTACTCTTAAAGCCTCTGGAAAAGATCTTAAAGTTAGGTTTGATCAGGTTATTTCCTCTTTGACAAAAAGATTAGAAAAAAATGAGGCACTTTCTGCCAAAATTCTAAATCTAGAAAAAAGAATAAAGACTCTTTCATTTGATCCAGATATTGATAAAAAAATTGAAAAAATGTCATCCGAGTGGATTGAATATTCAGGATCTATTCAGCAATCAAAAATAAAGCTAAAAGAGTTATCAGAAATTCATATTCATGAAGGAAAATGCCATGTTTGTCATCAGGGAGTAAATGAGGAAACTTCTGCTCGACTCTTATCAGAACATGAATCATCTGTAGAGCATTACGCAAAAAAGAAAGCATCTTCTGAAAAAAGAATTCAATATCTTGGGGAGCTTAAAAAAGAACTCTCTCAACAAAAGGCAGATAATTTAGAAATTGAAAAAGGAAGAGATGAGATCTCAAGCTTGATTTCGCAACAAGAAATTCTAAAGGAAGAGATTGCAGAGGGAGAGACTGAGAAGGAAGAGCTTTATACAAAGATGGTAGAAATTAAGAGAAAAATCTCAGAAAATGAGGAAGTTCTAAGCTCTCTAAAGAATGAAGATTTTCAGGCTCTTCACGATGAACTAAAAACATCTAAATCAAATTTAGAAAGCTTGTCTGATGAAATTCTTCAGGTAGGAATAAAAGTTGGCTCTTTAAAAGAAAAAACACAATCTTTGTCAATAAAGAAAGGAGAACTATCTGAGATTAAAAAAGATTTTGATTCCAAAAATGAGCAGATGGCCATCTTTGATAAGATGGCAAAAATGTTTGGCAAGAGTGGAATTCAATCACTTTTATTAGAGGCTGTAATTGAAGATCTTGAAAAGACAACCAATAGAATTCTATCCTCTATTTCAGATCAGTTTGCAATATCGCTAGAAACACAAAGAGTTGGATCGGATGGAATTTCTACCGTAGAGACATTAGATTTAAATGTCAAAAAAGATGGCTCTCTATGTGGATTCTCTTCTCTTAGCGGAGGAGAGCAGTTTAGAATAGCCCTTTCTCTTAGAATTGCCCTTTCCGAAATTGCAACCCAGCATGGTGGTTCTGCCCTAGAATTTCTACTTCTAGATGAAATAAATTCACCTCTAGATAAGAGCGGAGTAGAAACTCTGTTTGTTAATATAATTAAGCAACTAGAAAATAAATATAAGATTCTCGTAATTACTCACGATGATTCTCTTAAAGAGAGATTTGAAAATGTTTTGGACGTATCAAAAATAAATGGAGAAAGCTCTATTTCTTTTTATAATGGTAATATTTCTTCTTAAGATATGTCAATAATAATAACTGTTGTGCAGAGCACAAATCAAATAATTTCAGGCATACCGGAATATGTTGAGGTAGAAACCAACATACCAGCAGTAGTCTTTTACACCTTTGATGGGACGGATCCTACGCTTGATTCTAATTTTTTAACAGGAACCAGACTATTGCTTCCAACTTCCGGAAACAGTGTTTCTTTAAAATTGGTAGCGATAGCAGGGCCTGAATCTTCTGATATTTTTGAGCACGAGTGGATTACAATAGTAAATAATATAACCAAAAGATTTGAAGAAACTCAGGGAATTAATATACTTCCGCCTGGAGTAGATACCGTAGACTCTCTTGCAGTAACTCAGTCTGGCTCAGCCGCAAGAGAAACTAGTATTGATTTTGTTGATTTAGAAATGAAGGCAACAGATAGAGATAAATTTAAAAAATTTGAAAGAGGCAAGACTAGTTTAGATTTTATTAATTTTAAACTAGAGCTCATCATAAATGAAGAGCCATATCAATCTAAAGTTTCTACCGTTAATAATAATCTGGATTTTGATCCAAAAGCAGGTCTAATCATCATTGATGGGTCTACTCCAGAAAAAATGACGGCACAAACTATTAAGATTATAAATAGGCCAACAGATACTATGGCCCCAAGATCTGACTCTTATAATTTTAGAGTTGGAAGAGATTCCGTTCAATCAAGCAATCTGGTCAGATATTTCATCAATCCTAAGACTGGAAAGATGGTCTTTTATTATTTTGACTCCAGAGAATGCCGATGGATTCAATCAATTCAGCAGATTACCCCCAAGACTCTAAATATCGGACAACAAGTTGGCAACCCAAAGGTTTTTTCCTGGATTCAGGATCCCGTAATGAGTAAAATATTTTAATGCAAAACCAAGAATCTACACCAAAAAAAATCAAGCTATCAGTTTCGTCCATCAAGACTTACCAGGACTGTCCAAAAAAATATTGGTACGGCTATATTGAAAAGCCTCCCATAGAGAAGAAGCCTTGGGTCCACTTGGAGTTTGGATCTTGCCTTCATCTTGCCTTGGAAAAATTTCACGATTTTCTAATGGAGCAGTCCCTTCCATCTCACGAGTATCCTGGACTTATGAAGAAGTGTATGGAGGCGGCAATAAAGGATTTTAATCAGGAGCTTTTAGAGCCTGAGTATAAAAATATGCAGCTCATAATGCAGTCCTACCTAAATGACATAAAAACCAATGGTCTGCCACACGTTCTATGGGTCGAAAAACCCTTCGAGATAACCATCGGTGATTTTTATCTCAAAGGGTTTATTGATAGGGTTGACCAGACCGGCCCCGGTGCTTATAAAGTAGTGGACTACAAGACGACGAAGAACCCCGCCTACCTCGACAGCTTTCAGTTGCTTGTTTATGCGATGGTTCTAAGGGATGAGCTTCCCGACCTAGAAAAAATTTCTGGAAGCTACACACTTCTAAAGCACGATTGCAAAGAAAAGTCTTGGGAGTTCACAATGAGCGATCTTGAAAAATGCAAGGAGAAGATTTTAAAATATGGGCACCTAATCCTAAGAGAAGAGACTTGGCAGAAGAAGCCCTCAAAGCTCTGCGACTTCTGCGACTACAAAGAGCTTTGTATTAGCAACTGGTCTGACTAACTGATTCCTAGCTGAAAATTATTATAACCAAGGAGAAAAAATGAGCACCTACTTCGAAGGAAACGTAAGGCTTTATAACGAAGAGTTTTATGTAAATGCAAATACTGGAGAGGGACTGGATCGTGTCCTAAAGAAAATTGATCCACTCCTCTTTAAGATGTCAAATTCACTTTTCATTCCAAATTATGCCCCAGAGGATCTAAAGCAAGAGCTTGCTATTATTGCGATTGAGGGAGTAAGGTCTTATGACTCAACTAAAAATGTTAAGCTAAGCACTTTTCTTCATATTCATCTTCATAATAAGATTATTTCCAAAATTCGTAGCAAGAACAAGCTGTCAAATAACGCATTTTCTGTCTCAGAAGATATTTCTCTTCCATCAACTTGTGAATGCGGATCAGGCTCATTTAAGATTGAAACCAGAGATGGCTCAGAGATTTCAAGAGAATGCATATCCTGTGATAAGACTTATAAAAAAGAAATTCGTACTGCAAAAAAGGAAGTTCTTTTTTCAGAGATTGGAGCAAGAATGAGTGCCAATCTGGATGAGGAAGTTTTGTTTGTAGATTCGATTGGGAGTGATGAGTCTATTTTTAATTCTGGAAAAAACTCAGAAGATGAGCTAGAGGCAGAGGCTTCAATTAGCTCAGTCTGTCAGGGTCTAGATGACAAGACTTCAAAGATTCTTAGGCTAATCTCTCTTGAGGACTATAGCATTAAAGATGCCGCAGAAGAAGTTGGCCTTTCTCCTTGGGCAGCAAACCTTCGATTGAAAAATCTATCAAGAAATAAAAAGATTCGTGATATGCTGATGAAGTAATGGATAAGGATTATCTAAAATATCTAAATACAGAAAGAGAAATTTCTGAATTTAAAATAAATTATTTAAAAAAAATGCTCCATAAGGGGGACGCCTCAACAAAAAGACTGCTGGCCATTGAAGAGGAATTTGTTCAAATACCATTTGAAAAATTAACGAATAGTCTTTCAGATCTTCTTTCTGCAATTAAGGTTTTTAGAGAATCAAGAAATGCGTTCTACGATCTTTATCCAATATCAGAAGAAAAAATAAGCTCTGTTGAAAGTTATTTTGACTTTATTAAAGATAATTTAAAATATGAAATCAAAAAATTTGAGCTTGAAATTGAATCATCAAAAATAAAGTTAGCCAGAGAAAAAAGCAGAACCTTAATAATTTTGCTTTGTATTTTTGTTTATTTAGAAAAAAATCAAAATGAGATAAAAAATAGAAATCTTAATATAAATGAATTGGATCTTGTGAAGGAAATATCAAAAAGATATCTAGAAGATATTTTTTCTTTTTATAATGAAATTATACTGACTATTTCCGATTTTTCATTTCTATCTGAAAAATCCAAATTATTTTTATCAGAAGTAAAGGCTTTAGTCAATTTGGCTGAAAGTAACGACAACAAATTTCTGAATATAAAGCCAGAAAAGATAAGGACAAAATCAAATTTTGGATTTTATTTAAACTCAAAACACTCCGGCAGAGAGACTCTAAGACCATATTATATGTCATTATATGATGAGGGAGGAGATAATATATCAAAGATATTTTCTCTTTCGGCAAGGGCTTCCATTTTAAATGGTGAATATTATAAGTTTATTTCATTACTCTCACCGGAAGAATTAAAGGACAATATTATTCTTCTTGAGAGATATGAAAATTTAATGAAAAAAATATTTCACCTAAAATTAAGTGGAAAGCCAAATTTAAAAATTGATGAAAAAAAATCTTTAATTTTAGTTCCGGCATCTAGAACAGAAGATGAGGGAATAAAAGAAGCATTAAACGAATCTTCTGCTATTTTTTCAAATATACTAAAGAGTATCATTTAGTTAGAGTGAAATATGATTAAAAAAGTGGCTCAGTCCTATCAAGAACTTGAAGAATTTGTAAAAAATATTCTTTTTAATTCTGAAATACAAATAAAACCAGAATTAAATGAAAGAATTTTGGCAGCAAAAGAGGGAATATCTCAAGCCAAAGCTGTTATAGCCTCAGGAGATAATCCGTTTTCAGATGAAAATCTTAAAAATAAAATACTTGGAAATATAGACGAGGCAACCCTCTCTAAGTATAAAGAACAAGATCTTATTTTTAGCAGACTTAACTTTAATATCTCTTTATTAGATGCTTTTGATGCAGAAGATGTAGTCATCAATCTTGATGGTCTATATTCAAAATATGAATCAGAGCTAAGTAAAGAGATGTCTTCGACAGTCACTTTTTCTGAGCCAGTCACCGAACAGGACATTTTACCAGATCCATCTGAAGATTGGTATGTAGCCTCTGGTCTTAATTTCTCCCCAAGAGAAAAAGTATTTGGACCTTTTAAGTCTGAAATTTCGGCCATACTATTCTCAATCTTAATACACCCATCTGGCGATTTACTTGAAAAAACAGTTGCACAAAAATCAGATGCAATAAGAAGGCTACAGCTAGTTGATCGGCAGATTAATAATCTAAATGCTTTTGATAATACTGGTGAGCCAGTAAAAAATTTAAATCTTGCAGGCATGGTAGAGATCTCGTCCAATGAGATAGATCCAGCAAATCCTGTCAAGATTTCTGCCTCAGGTGAAATTTTTGAAGCATTGGTAGAATATCTTGAAAAGAACCTTAGATTATCAAATTCTGGAAAAAACACGGAAGAGGTTCTTAATTTTCTTAATCTTCAAAATATTAAAAACTTTCTTGTTAAATATATTGAAATTAAAAAACTTATTTCAGGATCTGAGTCGGTTAGCTCTCCACCAGGGCTTAATAATGCCGATGTGGTAATTACTCCAGCTGAGAGCGCAAAGCCGAGGGTAAGAATAGTTTCGACAGAGCCTCAGAAAGTTCCGGTTGAAAAAAAGACAACAACCGAGAAACCAATTGAAGTTGTTCCTCATAAGGTAGAAAGATTAAATATTCCAGACTCTAAGCTTCCTCCGCCAAAAGAAGTCTCTAATGCATTTCAATCTATAGATATTAAGTCCATTTCAATAATAAATCCAGAGAGTTTAAATTTACTTTCTGATTCTTTTATTTCTGATTTTATATTGGAAATGAGAGAAAAATCAGAATCTCTTTCTGGTGTAGATAAAAAATATATTGAAATGTCATTAAACTCTTGCTTTGGTGCATTTAGATCATTTTTTGATGACTGTTTAACCAAAGATAAGGAGATAAAAAAAGAAATTTTAAGGTTCAGAGAATCTAACAAATTTTTAGTAAACCAATCCTGGACACCAAGAACCTCTGCAGAATGGGAATTTCAAAATAAATTTTCTATAACAAAGAGGGTTATGGAAGACCCTGTTGTATCAAAAAATTTGCAAGAATTTTTTTCTAGACTTGTTGAGGCATACTTTTTTGGTGAACATGGTAAGGTTAGAGAAAATATTTCTTCAAAAGTAAAAAGTTATAATAACAGATATGTGTTGAAAAAAGATGAGTCAGAATTAGAAAATATTTCATATGAGGTTCAGGCAAGTATATTATCTGAAATTAGAAAAATATCTAAAAATGTTTTAAAAGAAAAGATTAATGAAATTGTAAGCTCATCTGTTTTAGATTTTTTTAATACCTCAAATCTTATTGACGAATTAGTTTTAAGCAACATAAAGATGAGCTCTCAAATCTTTAATAAGGTTCAAGAGATTTTTCAGTCAAAAGAAAATATTATAGATCAACAGTCTTATTCTACAATAACTTGTGGTGTTTGCGGTCAGACAACACAAGTTCCTTCGGAATATAAGGATGAACTATCTTCTTTTTCATTTATAGAAGATCAATATTCTTTCTTTAGAGAGGACGGAACTCTTATTTCTGATTCTGATTTAGGGCAAAGGCCAATTTTTCTTTCTCAAGAAACAAAAGATATCTTATCTTCAATTATAAAAAAAGCATACTCCTCCTATCAGCCATCAGATGTTGATAAAAAATTATTTTCTCTACTAAATAAAGGATATTCTTGGTCAGAGGTAAATTCCTTAGTTTATGATCCATCTAGTTTTGGTAGCTCTTCAGAAGATCAAATTCTTGGAAATGTTTTTGGACAGATTGTAAGAAATGATATTCTAAAGCAATTTGGAGCAATTCCGGCCGGAAAAAAAGGAATGTTTGCAAGTAGAACTCTTTGCGCCTCTTCGCTTATTAAGATGGTAGAATCAATAAAGCAAGATACTAGAATTAAAAAGGCACTTGAAGAGAAGAAGAATTACGCATGTCTTGCAAAAATTAGAGGAAACTATTTGCCAGAAGATATGAATATTCCGGACTATCAATCCGTAGCATATTCTAATTTTTCAGGACCATCACCATTATTATCTTCTGACATTTCTGGCTTCCAAACTGGATATAGATTTTCAAAATATGTTGCACAGTGTCCATGTCACATTAAATCAGATCCACTAACATCTCAGTTGATTAAAGAAGATTCTAACTGGATGTCATTTGCAAACGTTATTGCCTTTCCAAACTTACCAGAAAATGTTGCAGAATTTTTGTCAAAAAAAGATGGCTTTGAAGGATCAAAAGAAGAGCTTTATTATTCTCCAACGAACCCTGATGGTTCCCTTGCTTCAAAATATAATGATGGAGAGCAAAATCTATCTGACGTAAGCTATCTTATTTGTGCTAAAAAAGTATCTATATCTATGTTTGATAAAGATCCCTCAAGCATAAATTATATTAGAAATATATTGCAAAAAATAATTAAAGAATCTGGAAAAGGTTCATTTGTTTCCGCCGTAAAAATATTGTTAGATTACGGAATAGAGATGAATGATCTAAAGCCGCATGTAGAATCAGTTTTATCTCAAAATGTTTCTGTTGCTTCAAGAAATAAAATATTAAGCGGTTTATTTAAATTGTCTAAACTTTCCACAGCACAAGATTACTCTAGAGATTTAAATCTTATAAAAGATTTGGGATTAATCTGTGAAAGTGGACATAAGTTTACCCTTGAGCAATCATGGAGATTTGCTCAAACACACTCTGGAATATCACTGTCAGAAAGAAGAAGGGCTAAGCCAGTAAAAAAGAAGACTATTCTTTCTCTTTTGGAACTGGATAATGATTCTGTATTTAAAATACTGGCCTCCAGCCAACCAGATGTTGGACTTGGGATGCTAAAGACAAATATCTCGGAAGAAGATCTTCGGGCCTCTGGATTTTTGATGCCAAATGAGATTCAAAATATTGCCCAATATAAAGAATTATTGAGTAATAAAAAACTTTATTTTAAGAGCAACGATGGATCGGTATATGTTATTGGACAGCCCATGGTTGGCTACTACAGTGACTCTACCTGGGAATCTCGTTCACTAGGATTCAATGCCAGAACTGATACTAAAGTATCTGCCTATATCTCTGGAGTTCAAAGCACTACCGGAACCAATGAGGATGGAGCCGTCATTGAAATGGATATTGCAGATACCTCCTCTCCATCTGCAGAAGAGCAGTTGGATGCCAAGCTGGGATATTCATCCCAGGTAGTAGATCTTATTAAGAAATATGATTTAAAAGAGGTTTTATATTCTGCAATTTCAGAAGAAGAAATCTCTAGCATACTAGATAATCCAGCCGAATCTTTAAATAAAACTAAAGAAAGATTGAAAATTGAGTCTGAAAATTTTTCTAATAAATTTATAAAACTCCTAAAGATGTCAAGAGTTTTTGGAAAGATGGTTTCAGATTATCAAATAGACTTTTTGTCTCAAACAAAAAGAACTCCAGAACCAAGCCCAAATCTAGAATCAAACATTAAGGATATTTTAAATAAATTAGGTTCAATTTTAAATATCGAATCTACCAGAATGCCTGACGTACATGAAAGATTTTTTGATTCATATGATGTTATGGGCCTTATTGAAAGAAATATTTCATACAATCAGTTCTTAAGCCTTGCCTCTATAGCCCAATATTATAGAGGATTCTCTACACCATTTATTGCAAATTTAAAAGATAATCAGGCTGTAAATATTATTCAGCAAGAGATAATAAGGGCAGTCAGATCTAATCTTGGCTATATTTTTAATATAGATGAAAATAGCCTTGGCCTTGTAGTTTCTAATGATGCTTTAGATAATTTTGCAACCTCTTTGGGAATAGAGCTATTTTCCCCATACAAAGTATATGACAAGTTGGACTTTATAAAAGAAAGCTCTATAATTAACTATACTGGAAGGGCAATAATATTTTCTTATGCAATTGACGTTGTAAATGGAATAAAGTCATTTTATGCAAGACATTTCTTTAATAGGTCTTCCTCACTATATATAGGTCCGACCAGTGAAAATGGAATGGACTCACTTAATGAAATGCTTAAGACCATAAAGTCATCAAAAGATTCTGAGGCTATGGTTCCAAACATTTTAATAATGACTGATTCAGAGTTTGATGAGAAAATAAATCAGCTAAAAGATGAGTTAGCCGAAAGCTATCAGCCAACAAATTTATTTTATGATTACAGAGATACTAGAGGCATTGCCATTCCTAATAATCCGGAAATAGATGCCGCCTATAGATCAATCGTCTTTGTTAGATTTAGCAGATGTCTCCAGATGGCATCTACTTCACTAGATCACTTGATAGCCGGAATTATAATTAAACCACTCGGCTCAAGAGATACTTTTTCTGCTGCCCAAACATTAGATTCTTCCATTGAAACAATCATGTCTCAAAGGCAAATGAATGCTCCGGAAGCATATAAAGAGCAAATAGAAGAGGCAAAACAAAGAATTGTAAATGGAAGAATGTTGTTTGGAGAAGCCGAAGGCGTTTTTCAAAAAAATGCTGTTCAGTATGGAAGAATAAACCTAGACCCAGACTCTATCTCTTTTGATTACAAGGATGATAATCATCCAGCACCAATGATTTATTCCAGACTAGGATATTATTCATTTTACATAGATAAAAATTATTTAATCAATGGTAATGATTATAGCTTTAAGTCGGGAAAAGTTGATGAACCCTTTTTAATTTTAATTAAAAAAATACTAATGGAGTCAAAAGGATCTGACTACCTATATATAGCTATGGCTCCCAAGGATATTGTAATTTCCAAAAGATCTGGTGACCTAGACCTAGAAAGAAAAACAGACCTGATGGACCTTATTCCCACAAGTGCTATAAGGCTTAACACTCCGCAGGGAATTGAGTTTGCATCAAGATATATCTCAAATATAAAAGATTTTGATTTGTCAAGAATAATATTAGTTAACTCAGATGTAAAAGTTGGAAAATTCTTTTCAAGAAGTCAGGCAGACTCAGCTATTGCATCATCTGTAACTGAAAGAGATATTTTTGATATTAGAGTTCAAAAGATTGGAGAAGTTATTACTGAATGGCCACCTCCTAATAATCTAATGATTGATAATTATAATGTTGCAAGATCTTTGGGTGATACAGAAGAATCTCTTGGACAGAGTTTTTATAGAGGCATTAAAAGCAGATTTGGAAATAGAATTAATGAAGTAGAATCTTACTATCAAGATCTTTTAGGATCAAGTAAGGAAGAGTTTATGACTAATTTGGAAATATTTCCAACTTCCATAACCTCAAGAACAATGATTCCATCTTCATCTCATGGATTAATTCTTCCTATAGGTGGAGATTCTGTAAGAATATCCAAAGTAACTCATACTATTTCAAGAGACGTTGGCGTTGATATGGCAGGTATGTCTATATCTAATTCAAAAATTAGCGTTCCAAGAGATGGAAAGCCACCACTTGATATATCTTGGACATTTCTAATGAATAATCCTCAATTTAGAGATGATTCTGGCTCTATAAAAACAAAACTTATTCAATCTGGAGTTGTTCAAAAGCTAACACATATATCTGCAGAGATAACCAGGTTATTTTCTTGGTTTGCTTCATCCGGAAAAGAAACTCTTAATCTTGTAGGAGAAGCTTTATGGTCAGAAGCAATACCTCTTTCTAGTGAAGATTCTTTTATAAGGTCAATTTTCTCTGAAGATTCTGCCTTTATAAAACTAGAAATAGATCAGTCGTTAGGCTTGATCTTGTCATATCCTTATTCAAATAATATAATATCTGATTATCCACCTGATGCTCCAGTCGGTCTTGATGAGTTTTTGGATAAACTAACTAGTCTCTGTGATTTTTACAACGCATCTCAAAAATTAAATAAGACATATAGGGAGCTTCAGCCGCTGTTAGATTCTACTTCTGCAATTAATCTTGCAAAAAAATCAAAAAATAAAGAAGATAAGACTGCCTTAGGACAGAGAGCCCTGATGATAAGATTACTTGACCCATATTCTCTCTGGTCAATGGTTAATAATCCTGCCATGAGATCCAATTTTGGTGGACCAATAAACCATGAAGATATAGATGATTATAAAGAATTTATTATTTCAACCTTTGGCCTAGAAGGATTTAGAAGATCCATTGTTGAAAAAACTGGATTTTTAGATTCTGATATAAGAATAGATGATATTTTTGATATACATTCTTTGTACAAAAGATTTGTTGGGAAAAGCAAGTATAAAGATCAGCTAAGAGCATTAGTAAGTCTATTTAAACTTCAAGTTGATGAAAATGACGACCTAGTAACACACAGATTTAATATGCCAGTTATAGAGTCATCATCAGCTGCCTTAGAGGAGTGTTTAAAAGCAATAGAGCTATCTGAATATTCTGTTCATCCAAGCTCCTATCTGGAATATCCAGCAAAGCTATCTCACTCACTGGATGATTTAACTGATGGTGAAATTAAAGATATTCTTAAAAAAGCAGATGATGCAGCCGAAGAAGTCATTCTTAGAGTAAGAGGGGAGCTTATTGCTTCAAATCCAGAATTAACTCCAGAATATATAAAGAAAAAATTTAAAAATGATCCAGAAAGACTAAAGATAGAGCTTAATGGACTGAGTGAAAAAATTAAAAGATTAGTTTCATCTCATCCAGAAGTAGTAAGAAAAAAGCAAGAGTTTATTTCAAACAGTGTGGCGATTCAAGATTCAAGAAGGAGAGCAACAGCTATAAACTCAGGAGAAAGAGTTCTTTCTCTTGATGATATGTTTAAATTCTCCAGGCCTGACTCCTCTTCAATAGAAAGGCCAAGGCTATTAGCAGCCGAAGGGGTTAGAATATTCAGAGAGCTTTGGACCTCGCCAACAAAGAAGTTTTCTAGAGAAATATCAGGAAGAAAGATTGCACAGATCCAGACTGATGAAGATGGTACTATTATCAGGTCCCTCTACGATAGGTGGTGGGATGCTTACCTCAAGATTGTAGCCAAAACCCAAAATTAGGAGAAAAAATGAGTTCTGAGAATACTGAAACTGCCGCAAAAACAGAAGTAAAGAATGGCAACTACAGCATGGATAATGTTCGTTCGATGGTTCGTCAATTGAATGAACTTGACCAACAAATGAAGGAGCTTCGTGAAGAGCGTAAGCGTGTTGTAGCAGATTTTGTTGACGAATACAACGTTCCTCTCAAGGAGATCAAGGAGGCAGTCAAGATGGCAAAATCTGATATTGATCCAGAGGTAACCGCATCAATCTACGCAAACATTGCAGATCTTGTAGAGCAGAAGTAAAAAAGAACATTTGAAGTTCAAATAATTAAGACTGGAGCGGGAGAAGTAGAATTCTCCCGCTCTTTTCGTTCGCGTATAATATAAGGCGAGGATTTTATGCCCAACGGACCTTTCGTATCTCTTCACAACCACACAGAGTTTTCTACGCTTGATGCCCTAAACAGGGTTGATGAGCTTTTTGATAAAGCAAAAGAGCTTGATTATCCTGCTCTTGCAGTTACTGATCATGGGGTTATGACGGGGCATGTCGATAGCTTTATTGAAAGCAAAAGAACTGGAGTAAAACTTATACCAGGAGTTGAGGCTTATTTTGCGCCCGATCTTTCAGAGAAGAAGTCCAGTCACATGGTATTGCTTCCTAAAAATGAAAATGGATATAGAAATATTCTTCGCTTAAACTATGAGGCTTACAATAACCAGGCATCTGGCTATATGGGAAAAATGACGCCCCGTATTTCCTGGGAGCACATTAAAAAATTTAACCAGGATATCTTTTGTCTTACCGCATGTTCAAATGGTCTTTTGTCAAAAGATTTGGTGCAGGACAGACCTGAAAAAGCAGAGGAAAATCTAAAAAAGCTACATTCTGTATTTGGTGATAGATTATTTCTAGAGCTTCAGCCGCATGGACTAAAGACAGAAGATGGGAATGTGGATCAGGTAAAGCTAAATGATATTCTTATTGGTCTATCAAAAAAACATGGTATCCCATATGTTGCAACTTGTGATGCGCATTACCTGGATAGAGATCACGCAAAGTATCATGATATGCTTCTCGCCGTAAAAGATAAAAAGCCTGTATCGGATCCAAATCGCTTTCGCTATGGCGTACAAGAAATGTATCTTAAGCCATTTAACGAAATTACAGATTTTTTCGGTAATCATATCGGAACAATTGCAATGAATAATTCGCTCAAAATTGCGGCGGCTTGCGAAGAGCCAAATTATCTAAAATCTCGTGGGGCAATTCTTCCTCAGTTTCCAGTAAAGCATCAGCCAGATTATATAGAGTTTAAGGTATGGTGGGCGGAAAAATGCGAAGAACTTCCAGAGGATAAGGCGTATCTTCGTTATTGCTGTATTTCTGGATTTCAGGAATTAACAGCAGAGTTTTCCTCAGATAAGAAAAGGCAATATTGGGAAAGGGTTAAATATGAGCTTTCCGTATTGGAGCTTCACAATTTCTCTTCCTATATGCTTATTGTTGCTGACTATATTAGCTGGGCAAATAGAAATGGTGTTGTCTGCGGGCCAGCCCGTGGATCGGGTGCCGGCTCTCTTGTTGCTCATATTATTGGAATTACCAAGGTAGACCCAATAAAATATGATCTTCTTTTTGAGAGATTTCACAACAAACAGAAGAAAGCATTTCCAGATATTGATTCTGATTTTTCTCACCCAGGCAAAGTTAAGGCATACATTAGAGATAAATACGGCAGAGATTACGTTGCCCAAATTAGCAATTGGGCAACTATGACTCCAAAAGTTGTGCTTAAGGATGTTGCTCGCAGTCTTGAGATTGGCGGAGATAAGTCAACTGCATTTGAAATTGCAAACCACATAACAGCAGTAATGCCAGACGTAGATACAATTGAGGATGCTGTCTCTTCTAACAAGGAGATTGCGACTTTTATGAGAAAGTATCCAGAGGTATTGGAACATTCCTCAAAATTACAGAATCTAACTCGCCAGTGGTCCGTACACGCCGCAGGAGTTGTTATTGGAGACAGGCCACTCTATGAGATGGTTCCGCTCAGAATTGGTATTGACGAAGAAACTGGTGATTCGGTAGCAGCAACACAATGGGAGAAGACAAGAGCGGAAGAATTTGGCCTTGTCAAGATGGATGTTCTTGGGCTTAAGACGCTGACAATTATCAGCGAGTCACTTAAGTATATTGAAGAAACTACCGGCAAGAAGATTTCTATTGACGAGATTCCGCTTGACGATCCTGCCACCTACAAGATGATTTCAAAAGGAGATAATCTTGGTGTGTTTCAGTTGGAGTCTTCTCTTTCCCCTCTTTGCATGAAAATCAAACCAACAGACGTTGGTACTATTGCTGCCATCAATGCATTGGGTCGCCCAAGTTGTCCGCCAGAACAGAGAAAGGCTTATATTCAGAGAAGATTTGGTGTTGAAAAAGTAAGATACACTCATCCTTCCCTGGAGAATGCTCTAAAGGATAGCTACGGAATTTCTCTCTATGAAGAGAGCATGATGAGTATTGCTAGGGATTGTGCAGGATGGGATCTTAATGAAGCAGATAATCTTCGCAAGCTAACCAAGCTAAAAGGAAAGGATCCTGAGCTGGCATTGAAGACTGAGGCTAACTTCATCAAGGGCTGCATGGAAGTTTCGAAGATGACCTATGAGGAGGCCCAAGAAGTTTGGGAGCATGAGATATCTGCATTTTCTGGGTACGGTTTCAACCGATCAGTGATCTTTTCCCAAAGAGTGAGTATAATACCTCCAGAGGGCGGGTTTTGGCAGGATATTGAGATTCAAAATGTTGAGCCGGGAAGTACAGTTCTTTCTCGCGACGAAGCCACGGGAGAGGACATTCCTGTGAAAGTTCTGAATAACCATTATCATGGTAAATTAAAGCTCTTTAAAATCACACTTGATAATGGGGAAACAGTAGAATGCACAATAAATCACAAATTCAGAACGACGGGCGGGAGAATGCTTCCACTTCATCAGATCCTAAAAGAGGGTCTAGAAATCGTAACCAACCAATAGAGGATAGAACCTGCAAGTGCGGCGAAGTTTGCTATTCTGTTAGATCTCTCTCTTTTCATAAATCAAAATGCAATATTATGGTTGCGGAAGAAAAAGAGAGAATTACACTTGGCTTAGAGTCTGGAAAGCTTGTGAAGTGCGCCCTATGTGATGAGGTAGGCTCCTCTCTTGCTCTTCATGTTAGAAAGGTTCACAATATTGATAAGAAGGAATATATAAAAAATTACGGGCCAGTCCTGGCATCTGCGTCGAGAGAGAAATACTCAAAGGCGGCAGAAGAAAACGGTGATTGGATCTCTAAGGCAAAAGAACGTGGAGAAGATCTAACTGAGTATTGGAAGAAAGTTTCCGATGGAGTTAGATCTGCAATAATTAACTCTCCGGCAGAAAGAGAAAGAAGATCTAACTTGTTGGGCTCTCTTAATAAAACTGATGCATTTAGAAAAAAAGCAAGCGATACTGCAAAAATAACTTCTGCCAGAAAAGATATTCAGCAGGATAGGGCCACAAGGCTTAAAATTTGGAGGGACAATAATAAGCAGGAATTTTATGCAAAATGTACCTCAAACATGCATAAGTATAAATCAAGACCGGAAAAGTCACTGTATAATTTTGTATCATCATCTTTTCCTAGCCTTAATTTCTTAAATAATAAATTTATAAAAGATTCTGCATTTCTTGCCCTTAATAAGACCGGAAATAAACAGGTTGACATCATTTCCGATTGCAAGTCAATTGTCATAGAATTTGACGGATTCCTTCATTTCAAGGAAGTTTGGCCCGGTTCTCTGGTAAAAATAAAAGAAAAAGATATTATACTTTCTAATTATTCTATAGACAAAAAACTTACTTTAATCAGAGTATCTCTCGACACCTATTCTTACCGAGTTGGTAAAGGCTTCTCCCAGCCAGCTCTTGATAAAATAAAAGAGCTGATAGACAACCCAACTTCCGGAGTACACTTTGTAGGTAAGAGTTGGAATGGTCAAGCTTACACCCATATCACTTCAAAAGAAGAAATTATAAAAATTTACGGAGCTTAAGATGGCAAAAATTGTCTCATGTGAAGAGATTGGCGAGTTTGACACCTACGATCTTGAAGTAGATCATCCTGACCATCAGTATTATCTTTCCAACGGAGTTCTTACCTCAAACTCCCATGCCATTTCTTATTCTATTATCTCAGTTCAAACAGCCTGGCTTAAGTGTAATTATCCAACAGAGTTTATGTGCGCCACGCTTAACCTGACAGACCCAAACTCCGATGGAGCGCAAGAATATCTGGCAGAATGCAAGAGGCTTGGAATTCAGATTACTCCCCCAGATATTAACAAAGGTGCTGAAAATTATAAGGTAATTGGAGAAAAGACTATCGCTACGGGATTCTCTGCCGTTAAGGGCCTTGGACCCGCAGCAATCTCGGAGCTTGTTAAATCCCAACCATTTGATAATCTTTGCAATTTTCTCCTAAAAGGAAATCAGATTCTTTGCAAGGATGGAGAAGAAGAAGAGGATACTGTTACTCCAGCTCTCGATTGGGTTGGAACCGGAAACGCCCTTCCAAAGACTTGCAAGATTGAATCAAAAGCCTTTATCGGAAAGTCAGCCATTCAGTCACTTGCTGCTTGTGGGGCAATGGACTCTTTTGGGAGAACAAGAAAAGATATTCATGAAAATTATGATTCATACCGAACCAAGGTAAAGAATGCAATCAAGAAGGGGAAACTAATAACAGAGTCTGATCTTGGAAGTTCAGAGGATGAGTGGGAGAGAAAAGAGTTCCTTTATAATGAGCGAGAAGTCATGGGGAGAACTCTATCTGGAGATACTCATGAAATATTCAAGGGATTCTTTAAGGGCGGCTCCGATACCTTTAAATTTAAGGATATTAAATTTATGAAGGTTAAGGCCAGAGTCAAGGTGGAGGGAATAGTCAAAGCTCTTAGTAAAGAATTCAAGATAAAAAATGGCAAGAATATTGGCAAGAAGTTTGGCAAGTATCTAATTGAAGACCTTGAAGGAAATACCACCGGCCTTACTCTTTGGGCGGAGGACTACGAAAAATATGTTACCACCCTAAAGGATGGTATCCCATTTAAGGCAATCTGTGAGGTTGGAGAATATATGGACGAGAAGTCACTCAACCTAGTAGAAATGATGGAAGTTTTTGGAATTAAAAGAATTTCCTAAAACATAGAGAGATATCTTTCTCCTCTATCACAAAGAATGGTTATAGCCACCTCATCTTCTTTTAGATGCTGTGTGGCTAGCCACTTTTTTGCGCCAAGAGAATTGGCACCAGCACTAATTCCAACAAAATTTCCTGTTGATTCAGCTAAAAACTTTGCCTCTTTAATTGCCTCTTCCGTTGAAATGTGAACTATCCCATTGATAAAGTTTAAGTCAACAAGAAACTTGCTACCATCACCAATACCCTGTATGCCGTGAAGTCCTGGCTGCCCACCCGCCATAACTGGAGATTCCATAGGCTCTACGGCCCAGACTTCTGAGGACGGAAAACTACTCTTCACCGCTCCACCGACCCCCATTAGAGTTCCTCCGGTTCCGGTACCGCAAATAAACAATTTTGGGAAAAGACCTTTCATCATACAATCTGAAACTATTTCTGAGCCAAGATGATATCTATGACATTCTATATTTAGTTTATTATGAAATTGGTTGGTGGTAAACCATCCATTTTTTTTGCAAAGTTCGTCTCTAATTCTTATTGCGCCATCAAAATCTCCATCGCCAACTAGAAGTAACTCTGCTCCAAATCCAGAGATAATTTTTTTTCTTTCTTCGCTCATATTTTGGGGCATAATAATTTTTATTTTATAGCCCTTTACTGCACCAATCATGGCTAGAGCAATTCCGGTATTTCCGCTGCTAGCCTCTACAATTACATCTCCAGGTCTTATTAGGCCCCTTCCCTCTGCCCACTCAATTATATATTTTATGGGACGATCCTTAATGGAACCTCCCGGATTAAGAGATTCTAGTTTAGCATAAAGATTTTTTTCTAATTTTATTAAAGGGGTGTTGCCTATTGAATTTAGAAGATCCATTTTAAAATCACCTTCAATACCGATAATTATTAGTACAATCCATAAGAGGACTAAAATGTTAAATTGTCAAAAATGTAATTTTAAAATTCTTCCAAAGATGAGATTTGCTTTAGTGAAAAACTTCTGTCCTTCTTGCGGAGGGACTCTACTATCAGACCTTGATTCACATGAGATTGGGGTTATAAATAAAAAGCTCCAGGCCCAAGATTTTATTATAACTCTCTCTGAGCAGCTAAACAAAGACTTAGTTCAAAATTTAGTTTATGACTTAAGTATTTTTATTAAGTTTGATCTAAAGAAAGAAATGGGATTATCTGTAATATCGGCAAAAACAGATGAAGAAATATATGGATCAACTGATGTAAGCGAGGAGGAAGACTCTACCGAAGAAGATTCTGGAGAAGAAGATGATAGGCCCAAAATGCCCTTAAGGAGAATCGCCAGAGTATCAGCTATAGCTGACCGTAATCAACCTGCCACTCCGGCTAGATCCTTAAGAAGAATGTCTTATGATAATGAGCCAGAAGATGAGTACTCTGAAGACGAAAGTGATTTATCAGAAGACTCCGATGAAGGTCTTGACGATAGAGTCAAAAGATTAAAAAAGCTTTATAATACATCTCCAACTCTAAAAAAGTTTCAGGGAATAACAAGATCAGATGACATCTAGCTTTAAATCAATTGCTAATACCAGGATTTCTCTTTCACGAGAAGAATGGGAATATTACGAGCGCCTTAAACAGGCCTTTGGAGAGGACTCTTTTCGAGGGCTTTTTCAAACAGACCTCGCGGGGAATATTGCCGGAATATCCCCTCCGCTTGACAAACCCACCCCTCAACCTATCTTGTTTTTTCTCCTCAATGTTTCTTTCAACCAACGCATGAGGCAGGTCGAAAGGTTCGTGCAAAAGGTGGCAGATCTGGAAGACAGAATTAAAGCCCTCGAACAAAAATAGAATAGTTAGGAAGTGATCGCCAGCGTACTATTTAGAGGAAGGAAGGGAGCACGATGCGCTTCAGCGAAGTGATAAGCACCAAGGATTTCTCGATAGAAAACCTTGATATAACAGAGATTCAAAAGCTGGCTGCCTCTCTGCCGAGAACAAAGGTTATTGATGCAAATATTGCCGAGCTTTATCTTGTCTCGACAATTGAGGCTCAGGATCTTTGTCAAGAAAAGATGATTCAGGTAGAAAGATGGATCTCAATAAAGAAGATTGCCTATGATAAGGCAGAAGCAGAATCTGCTCTAATTAGAGCAAAAGATGCAGGACACAAGACTGCAAAAGAAAAAGAATGGTTCATACAGTCAGATAATGAAGTAATAAAGATCAAAGATGAGCTTGAAAAAGCAAGAGTTTGCAAGCTTTGGCTTGAAAATAAAATTAAATATTTTTCTATGTGGCACTATTCACTGAAATCATTTTTACGGAGAGATTATGGTATAGAGGCTTCTTCGAATTATTCTACTTTTGCTCCCACGCCGGAGTATAATGAAGGTGATGATCACGGGTTCCGCAGTCGTGGTAGTCAAGAAAATAAAGATATCTGTGGTGATATTGACTGGAAATAACTGATTCTAATTTGATTCAAAATTAAGGAGTATAACATGGCAAAAGAAGTAGTATCTGGCGAAATTGATTGGAACGAGGCTGACCTACCATCACCAAAGAGCGGTGGCAAGAGTGACTATATGAGACTAAAAGAGGGGGAGAACGTTGTCCGTATCATGGGCAATCCAGTTCAGACTTATATTCACTGGGTAACTCTTCCAGATGGAACACAGCGCAAAATCGTAAGCCCATCAAACAGTCCCGCGCTCGTTAAGAAGCTTGAGGAGGCAGGATTCCGCCGCCAGCCAAACTGGATTATCAAAGTTCTTGATCGTTCCGATGATGAGTTTAAGCTTCTAGAGATTGGAAATCAAATCTACAAGGGAATTCAAACACTATTCAATAATCCAAAGTGGGGAAAGGTAACCGGATATGATATTTCGGTTAATCGCGGTCCAAAGGGTCAGCAGCCACTTTATTCTGTAACTCCAAATCCAAAAGAGTCACTCGAATCTTCCTTCAAGCAGAAGTTCATTGATTTTAATGACAGAATCAATATTGATAAGCTAGTATCACCAATGCCAGCAGAAGAGATATCTAAAATGCTTGGCCTTTCATCTTCTAGCTCTCGTGATGAAGATGAGGATTCTGCTCCACAGCAAAAGAAGGCTGGATCAAAGAATTTTGACTTTGATTTCGAGTAAAGAATCTTAGAATAAACACGCACATGTGCTCACACGCATGTGCGTGTTTTTTATTTTTTTAGTATCATTGATTTATGAAAAAAGTAATTGGTCTAGATGTTAGTTCTTCTGTGATAGGCTATGGAATTATAGAGTTTGATCAGTCAACAATAAATTTAGTAAAATATGGCCATATAAAGCCTCCAGGCTCAGATAAAGGCTCTCTTGCCTTCAGGGGTCTTGAGGCATCAAAGAATGTTAGGGAGCTTTTAAAAGCAGAATCTCCTGATGCAGTTGCAGTAGAGATGTATGCCAATAGATTTAGCGCAGGAAGAAGTAGCGCAAGAACAATTATAGTTCTTTCTTTTTTCAATGAACTTATGTCGCTAACATCACTTGATTCTGTTGGTATCGAGACTGATAAGTATACTGTCGCAAATATTAGATCTACAATCTCAAAATATTTGAAAAATAAGTCAATATCAAAAGAACAGATATTTGATGTTATAAAAGCAACCTTTCCTAGCTTTAAGCCAAGAATAAATAAAAATGGTAATATAGGAACAGAATCATTCGATCAGGCTGATGCCATTGCAGTTGCATTTTGTCATGCAATTGTAAGTCAAAAAAAATAGGAGTTACAGTGTCCAAGATTACAGTTTATGGTTCAGATGCAAGAGATAGAGTTCTTGACGGAGCAAAAAAATTAGCAAAAACAGTAGCAACAACAATGGGTCCATACGGAAGAAATGTCCTTATGGGTAGAGCGGTTGGTGCTCCAGTAATTACAAAAGATGGAGTTTCTGTTGCACGAGAAGTCGTATTGGATGATCCAATCGAAGAGCTTGGTTGCCAGATGGTTAAAGAAGTATCTGGCAGAACAGCAGATATTGCTGGAGATGGAACGACTACCGCAACTGTTTTGGCAGCAGAGATTCTTTCTGGCGGGATAAATGCCATAAAAGATGGCATGAGTCCAATCTTCTTTAGAGATGGAATTAATTATACCCTATCGCTTATATTAAAAGAACTTGACTCTCTTGCCAGACCAGTTTCATCATCCAGAGATTTGGAGAGCATTGCAACAATCTCTGCAAATAATGATTATATTCTTGGCAGTGCAATATCTGGTGCATTTGAAGCAGTAGGTAGACATGGAGTAGTTACGGCAGAGGCCACACCAGGAAAAGAGACTCACTTCAGAGTAACTGATGGTGTTGAGATTCGTGCTGGTTATTGCACCCCGGCATTATTGAATCCAAATGAAGATCCAATAACATTAGAAAATCCCTATATTGTTATTTGTGATAGAGAGATGACTCATATGCAGGACTTCATGCATATTCTTTCTACTGTTCACGAACAGAATAGGTCTATTCTTATTATTGCAAAAAGCATAAAGCAAGAGGCTCTACAGACCATCGTTGTCAATAGAAGGTCTGGAAGATTAAATGCCGTCGCAGTAGAGTATCCGGTATTTGGAAAGCACAATGATCAGTGGCTTGACGATCTTTCCATTCTTGTTGGGACATCTGTATTTTCAGAAGATAAGGGTAATCCTCTTTCTGGATCTACTGTTGCGTCACTTGGAAGTGCTTCAAAGGTAAACATCACAAGATACAGCACCACGATAATCAATGGCGCAAAAAATGCAAACGGAATAAAGGAGAAGGAGCTTATATACACAACAACTCTGGATACCGCAATTTCAGATACAGAGAGAAAAGACATTAGGGCGAGACTATCTTTCCTTCAGAGCAAAGCCGCAGTCGTTTGTGTTGGATATTCAACAGAGGCAGAGCTAAGGGAGAAGGGAGATAGGGTTGAGGACGCCGTATGCGCTACGAAGGCAGCGATAGAGAGCGGAATACTCCCAGGTGGCGGTACGGCCCTCCTGAGAGCTTCTAGGGCTATTAATCTGGACGCCATACCAGAACGCTTCCGCCCAGCCGCATCCGTCCTAAGGATGGCTTGCGAGAGGCCATTTAGGCAAATTCTAGAGAATGGCTACCTACCTCCGAATGAAGTCTTGGAGAAAATAAGTGACGCCGAAAACCCTTGGATTGGGTATAATTTAGTTACCGGAGAGGTAGGAAACCTTCTTGATCTTGGAGTAGTTGATCCAAAGAAAGTTACAGAGACCGCATTAAAGAATGCGGTAAGCGCAGCACTACTTCTAATAAACACAGAAGCAGTTATGGCAGAAAATCCAGAGAAACCATCTGGGTGGCAACCCCCCGCAGGATGGCGTCCACCCTCAGATACAAATCTGAATCACAAGTATTAATCATAAAATATTATGAATTCAGAAAAGAAGAAGGAACAACTTAGGCTATATGAAAAATCTGAAAAAAGACAAGCATATCAAAAATCAGAAAAGCGTAAGACAAGAAATAATGAGCTGAGAAGATTGCGCAGAAGCACAAAAGAAGGCAAAGAAAAACAAAAAGAATATAAGCAAAGCGCATCTGGTCGCTTTGCAGATATAAAGCATCATTCAAAAAGAAGAAAAATAGATTTTCAAATTACTCTTGAAGAATTTACAGATCTTTACTATGAAAAACATTGTGCTTACTGCGGAGATGTTGCAAGAGGAATTGATAGGATAGATAGTTCTGGTCATTATATCGTTGAAAACTGCGCACCGTGTTGCTCAACATGTAATGACCTAAAGGGCATTCTTTCAATTAAAGAATTTGATGAAAAAATATCAAAAATATTTGCATATAGAATGTTAGATGAAATAATAAAACACTGAATAAAGGAGTTTAAATATGAGCAGCAAAAAGCCAACCGAAGGAGAGAAGGATATTCTTTCTCTCTTTGGAGAGGACACTCTTTATCTTGACGGCGATATTGAAACCGTTGGAACATATGATGTAATTAAAACAGGAAGTCCATCACTCGATTATGCTCTTGGAATCGGAGGAATGCCACGAGGAAGAATTATTCAGCTGGCTGGAAAGGAAAGCTCTGGAAAAACTCTTTTATCTCTACTGTGCATGAAGTCTTGGCTTGATGAAAATCCGGACAATACTGTTATGTTTATTGATGCAGAATATACTTATGATGCAGGATGGGCAAGACAGCTTGGTGTTGATACAAGAAGAGTGATTGTTGCAAAGACAAATGATGCAAAGAAAATTTTTGAAGGATTGCTTGGGAAAACAACTGTAAATAAGGTTACAGGAAAGTCTTCAAAGAGTGTGAAGGGAGTTCTAGATCTTGTTAAGGAAGGAGAGGATCCAAAGTTTAAAAACCTTGGCCTAATTGTTCTTGACTCTGTAGCAGCAATGAATACTCCAATGGAAGTTGATGCTGCAATTGGAAAGCAGAATATGGCACCAATGCCAAGGTTCCTCTCTACAGAGCTTAAGAAGCTAACTCCAGCTGTTGCCGATGCAAATATTTCAATGATCTTCATCAATCAGGTTCGTGTTAATCCAGGTGTAATGTATGGAAATCCAGAGGATTCTCCAGGTGGCAAGGCACTAAAGCACGCTTGCAGTGTAATGATTAACATGGCCCCAATTAATTCTGCTGATAGCAGAATTGAAGACGATAATGAGGTTGTTGTTGGTCACAAGGTTAGGGCCAAGATTCAGAAGAATAAGGTTGGAGCGCCATTCCGTGAAGCAATTTATACAATAAAGTATACAGAAGGTCTAATCAATAAAGAAGAAGAGCTACTAGAGCTTGCGGTTTTATGCGGAGTAATTAATAGGCCAAATAATAGAACTTACGAGCTTGGTACCGATAAATTTACCAGCCGCCAGCTAATGGTTGACTACCTGAAGGATGAGGCCTGCTTTGGCG
>Ga0214921_10002874_pt1 | contig 27247 bp, 22 predicted proteins | sample LL1505_MetaG_FD_177992 | JGI IMG/M metagenome (GOLD analysis project Ga0214921, IMG submission 177992) | Freshwater microbial communities from Lake Lanier, Atlanta, Georgia, United States - LL-1505 | ecosystem: Environmental > Aquatic > Freshwater > Lake | place: USA: Georgia | collected... | reverse complement strand
GTTGGGGTGGGCGTTGCCGTTTTAGTTGGGGTGGGCGTTGCCGTTTTAGTTGGGGTGGGCGTTGCCGTTTTAGTTGGGGTGGGCGTTGCCGTTTTAGTTGGGGTGGGTGTTAGTGTTTTAGTTGGGGTGGGCGTTGCCGTTTTAGTTGGGGTGGGTGTTAGTGTTTTAGTTGGGGTGGGTGTTAGTGTTTTAGTTGGGGTGGGTGTGCTAGTTAACACGTCTGCTGGCGACAATGATAACAATTCGTATAATCTTTGAACATTTGGACTTCCACAGCCTGTGCAATTATCCCAGCCAACCTTTGCACTATATCCGCTATTATTTCCTATTGTTATATCATGAAATGGTTTTGTACTATCATTTAAATAATTGTTAAATAATGGATATATTATTGGGTTTAAGAACCCCAGATTTCTGCCCAATCTTTGATTAAGAACCGCTGTTACTCCTGCCCACAATGGTGCCACGGCACTTGTGCCTCCTACGATATAATTGTTTCCGTCTACTGGGACTATTATTCCGGTATCGGGATCAGCTACTCCTGCTACGTCTGGGACTCCTCTTTTAATTCCTGTTAAAAATCCAATTTGATATTGAGGAATCTGGAATTTTCTGCTAATTCCTCCTCCTGTTGCTGAATTTGCTGAATTACTCCAAACAACTTCATTTAAGTATGAGGTATTGTCCACTGAGCTTAATGTTGTTCCTCCGCAACCTGTTACATATGGTGAACTTGCTGGATAATCTGCATTAAGTCCCGGTAGCCCGTCACTCGCTCCATTATCTCCTGCTGCTGTGAATACGCTAACTCCTTGGTTTACTGCGTTTTGGAATGCATTATTCATGACCGCCAGTTCGGAATCGTACCATTGACTTTCTGTTAATCCCCAACTAATACTTATTATTTTGACTCCATCATTTACTGCTCTGTTTATGGCGTTTGCGAATCCTTGAACTGTATTGGGGGCCATATAAACTATTGGAGTTATTTCTGGGGCCACACCGATAGTAACTGCCAAATCTAACATTACCTCTATATCCGCACTATCTACAGTGGTTGGAGAGTTGGTGGCTCCATCTACTGATACAAATTGCACTGTCGGTGCTGTTATTCCAAATGGTGTAAAAAAGTTATTTAAGTCATTTTGAACAAAACCCCCACCCAGTTCTATAAATGCTACGCTTTGTCCACTTCCGTTATAACCAACTGGAAAATTGTATATTTTAGCCAAATCCATCGGCAGGTAGGGCCCAGTTGTGTTAGTATTAGATAAGTTTCTAACTATGTTTTTACTATCTTCTGCCGGTCCCTTTAGTATCGCATAATGCTTTATCATATTTTTCCTTTTGTAATTTGGTTAATCTTATATATTTTTATATTCTGGGTATTTTTGGTAATATTTTTCCAATTTAGAAGGAATAACTTCTTTTTTCTTGTTTAACCATCTCTTGTGCCATGCTATTGTTATGTTAGAATCATCAAGATTTAATAAATACTCTAAATCTTTTATTCTATATTGTGGTTTCCTGTTATGTTCTTTAAAAATATATTATCCATTAACCTATATATCGTTTAATCAAGCTTAATAAAGTTAGGATTTCCTTCTTCTTCTCCCTCGTGTCCAGAATTACGTTACTATCAAATATCTTTAATTCCCATCTGTAATCTTCATCTGGGAAAATGCTTAATGACTCAATATATTTAGATTGAAATTCTGGGTCCAAATATATTTCTATTTTCTGTTCTACTGGTTCAAGGTCTTGATTGTAGATTAATAGTTTCATCTTCAATTATCTCCTTGAATAGTAGGTTCAATATTTTTTGATTTTCTTCATTTATTATATCGTCTTGACTAAAGACGTTATATTCTAATGTATTTTTATTTTGTGCGACCGGCACACAGAATTCTTGATAAGATATATCTTCACAATAGGGATTATTTGGTCGATAAGGTTCAACTGGCGTTATTTGAGATAAAGTTATTGATAACAAAAGCGGTTTTATCATATTATAAAATAGTAAATTTTTTACATATATATATACGTAAAGGAGAGCATATGCCAACAACACCAACAGCACCAACAGCCCCGACCTGTGTATTTGGAAATCATGAAGTGACATTAAATTGGACAGCACCAACGAATGGTGGTTCAACAATTAATGGTTATAATTTTCAAAAAAAAATAGCGGGTCAAGCGGATTCAACTTATATTCTTGTGCTTGAAGGGGGTAGTACAGCATCAAGTGGAGTTGCTACAAAATATACGGCCAAAGGATTAACAAATGGAGTTAGTTATGTTTTCAGGGTTGCCGCAAAAAATTCTATTGGTCTGGGTCCTTGGTCGCCAGGCTCGTTACCAGTTGTTCCTTCCAATATACCGGGCAGGCCAGATGCACCTATTTGCTTATCTGGCAACGGTCAAGTAACATTGAATTGGGTGGCGCCTGAGACTAATATTGCTTTTGGTGGTGCCCCAATAACCGATTATATCATTCAAAGAAAATTTGATGGCTCAGTTACATATGCAACAGTGGCGGATGGAGTTTCTTCTGCTACAACATATACCAATACAGGACTAACAAATTCAAGCAGATATGTTTATAGAATAGCAGCGGTCAATGCGAGTGGAGTTGGTATGTGGTCTATAGACTCTCTGCCTGTAACTCCGGGTACAACACCTGGAGCACCAACTGGATTATCTGTTGTTCCGGGTGTTGGATCGGTGACATTAAGTTGGGTTGCACCTGCAAACGGCGGAGCAGCAATTACGGATTATGTATTCCAAAAGAAACTAGCTGGACAACCGGACTCTAGTTTCGCAAGTACCCCAGATATTTCTATATCCTTATCACCCCCCTCATCAAGAATTCAAGGTCTTACAAAAGGAACTAGTTATGTTTTTAGGGTAGCAGCTGTTAATGTCAGGGGAACCAGCCCTTATTCAGCAAATTCAGCAGCAGTTGCACCAAAATGAATTGGCATTATCCCTTAATTTTGTATCGATTTTGATAGCCAATCTTTGAAGCCTTCCATGTAACCACCGCCTCTCTCTTGGCGTTTGCAATAATTCTTTTGGCTAAATCCCTTGGGATGATTGCAATTTATGCTTTTTTTATATTTTAAGCTCCATCTGCTTTTCATATTTTTTCTGGGTTTATTGTATTCCATAGTTATCAACTTAAATATGTTGTTATCTCTACTTGATCGCCACTTGGCATCCAGTGCCAACTAAATACTAAGACACTATTAGTTGGAGTATAAACATGTTTTATTGGATCTTCTATCTTTTCAACATTAAATCTTTGAGTGTATTCTGGTGTCTTATCGTGGACATTGAAACTGGGGCTTCCTTCTATCTGAAATCCTTGATCTCTTAAGATTTCCTGTAAGGCTGTTAGTGCTTGACCGGGCTTATCCCAGTAAGTTCTTAAGTTAGCAACACTCTTTCTTACTTGATCATTTCTATGTATCTTATATTCTTCGTTTAGGAAATCTTTGAAATTCATTGTTTCTCCTTATGTTTTATATATGTATGGGAAGTCCTGAAATATTCTAAGATAATTAGTTGGATATAATCTTCTTGCTTCAAAGTATGCTTCTTCATAATTTTTAGCAATTATGTCATCAACGGGTTCTCTATCCACATAAATCTTGTAAACTTTAGTTCTATTCATCTAAAACTCCCAAGCAAGAGTAATAACAAGAATCTACTCGATTGATTCCTTGTGCACTTTATATTCTAATTCTTCTCTATGTTTTTGGCATAAAGTTTTGTACCAAGTTCCCCTCACGCTAAGTTCTGCATTACTTCCGCAAACTTCACAAGTTTTTGAACTCAGTATTTCTGCTAAACTTATTATTCCATCTATGTGTTCATTACCGCCATTATCATAGACCCTTAAAGTTGCAAACTTTTCTTTTATCTGTACAAATTCATAATCTAAAGGAGTTCCAATTCTTTTTAGATTTTTAAGATGATTATTTATAGCACAACACATTGAATTTACTATTGTGTACCAACCATCATCGTGTGAAAGTCCATAATACATTAGACTTTCGTGCCTGGGTTTATCTTTGCCTCTGAAAAGTTCAGGGAAATCATTGAATAATTTTTCTGTTAATTCTTTGTTCATATCGTTGTTGTATCTCCGGAAAAAATAACCTCTACATTCTCTGTTTTCTCTTTTATCTTATTTTCTATAAGACGTTTCATTTCATTTAAACTTTTAAAAAAATGTAATTCTTTTTCGTAAAAGAGTTTATAAATATCAAGCATTTCCAATATATCACACTTATTAATTATAAGCTGAGTTGTACCAGAAAGATTGATCGCCTTAACGAGTAAGTCTAAATTAAGGTAGTTAACCAATTTGTTTTTTCTAAAAAAGTTACTCTTCCGGGTAAATTTACCCGTTTTCAGATTTTTTTTCAAGGGTAAATTTCTATATTAATTTTATGAAAACAATTGCGGAAATAGAATATGAAAAATGGATGGAAGAAGAAAAGGTTTTAATTAATGACCCAATTATAAAACGTGCATTTATCGAAGGTTATGAAAAAGGAAGAAGTGATAGAATAAGATATACTTTTGAAGAACAAATGCAGAAATGAATTGACAGTAATATAAAAATGATTATAATGATTTGAAATGGAGAATTTAATGTCATTTCATAACATGCACTTCAATGATCGAGAAAATAATTCAAGGACAGAAACCAGAGGTATCACACAGGTATTATTAGAGAGAAATGTAGTCTCTAATCCACGAGAAACAGTTAAGCAGGTAGATATAGACGGCACTGACTATATTATAAATTACGAAGAAGATGTGGATGTGCCAATTCAATTCAAACTCAGAAAAGATAAGTGGCAAGATATTCCAATTTGTAGATTCCAGCCATTTCGAGGATACGAAGAATCAACGATAGGAAGAGATTATAAGTCGTTGAAAGCAAAAAAGAATAAACTCTATTTCGTAGCTTCAATGAATGAGCAAAAAGAGTATAGTCATGTTAGTATCACAAGCACAGACAAGATACTAGATCTTATAGATGAAGCCGAAAGAGAATGGTTCCCTGAAGAAGAACAGTGGGGCTACTTCAATAGTAAAATTTATAATGATCTTCTAGATAAAAAGATATGGAACAAAAAATTAAAAACCAGCACTAATGGAGTTGAGGCTTGGTTTAAAAAAAATTACAAAGAAAATTATGGTAAAATAAATTACTATATCCCTGCTAGATTGGCTGATAGAAAAATTTCTATTATTTGAAATGAGAATAACTAGTATAGAGAATAATTCATTTACAATAAATTTAATTGTTTTTAATTTATGTAATTATAATTGCTCATATTGCCCATCAAGACTAAAAGATGGCTCTCAACAAAAAATATCAGCTGAAGATTATATAAATTTTTTTTCTAATCTCTTTAGCGATAATCCACAGATATTTAATTATCCTAGACGAGAGGTTAGTTTTACTGGCGGCGAGCCTAGCATATACCCAGAAATAGAAAATTTATTAAAATTTTTTAAAGAGAATAATTTTGAAAATTCAATAATTACAAATGGTAGTGCAAAAGTAGATTTTTGGAATAAAAATTTTTTTAACATCGATACTTTATGTCTAAGTTTTCACCCAAGATACGGAAATTATAGACACGTCACAGAGGTTATCAATATATTTAAAAATAATAATCATAAATTTTTTTTAAATATATTGATGGACAAAGATTACTGGAACAGAGCGATCGAGGCTGCTGAATATTTTGAGTCGCAAAACATAAGAGTTGTGTATAAAGGTATACTCGACAAACACTCCAGCTCCAGATCAATTTACTATGTCGACTATTCTCAAGAACAGCTAGATTTTTTAACGAGAAATACCACCAAAGAAGTATCTACAGATATTATCGTTTCTTATTCCAGTGGAGAAAAAGAGCGTTTTGATGGTCAAAAAATTATATCAAATAAACTTAATCATTTATCTGGTTATATCTGTGATGCCGGAATGAGTAGTTTGGCTATCAAATGGGATGGAGAGGTCACAGGCGCACAATGCAGAGAGAAAATTTTTGGGAACTTATCTCATGATAAAAATTTAAGAATAAAGCTACCGCAGAGCGGTTTGATTTGTAGAAAGACCACTTGTGCTTGTGTTTATGATTTAAAAATAAATAAAAAGATTAATGATCAATAAGCATTTTTAAAAGATCTCGCCAAGATAAAACTAAGGAGGACAATCTCCTAGTGATGCTGCGCAATATATTTGATCTGGGCAACAAACCCAATTAGTTTCTGAGCAACAACCACAGTTACCAGCATTGTCTCCGCAGCATTTATCTGAGGGGTTGGGGCAAGGAAAGCCTCCACAATTTTCAACAGTACAATTATCAGGCGGAGGTGGTGGAGGTGGTGTAGTTGTTGGTTGATCGCAATTTCTGCTGCAATCACTCTGCGCTGAATTTCCGCTATAGCAATCCAAATCTTGATCATTACAAGCAGCGCAGCCGTTGTCGACCCCGGCATGGCAGCAACTTCCATCGCCTGTGCATCTCCACCAACCATCAGTCGGCGGCGGGGGAGTGGTTTCATTGTTGCAATTATTGTTGCATGAAGAATTTGCCATATACCCACCATAGCAATTTTCATCGTTACTGTTGCACGGTTCACATCCATCATCAACTCCAGCTTGACAGCAATTTCCGTCGCCCATACATCTCCACCAACTATATGTGGGAGGTGGATCATCTGGGTTACAGCTCCCAGAGCAATCACAGGTGAGAATTCCATTATAAATTAAACTACATGTAGATAGATCCCCTGGAGCCAACATAGTGCAGTCGGGATTGCCGTCTGTTGTGTAATGGCAAGCACAAGGTGTATCCGGACACTCAGTTGGCGGGTCTAATGTGGGCCCTTCCCCCCCACCGCATTCCTCTGACCCACGCACCATATCATCAGCAGAGCAGCAAGGTGGATCATCATCACGGTTGTTTGTAGCTGCTACCGGATATAAAGATTCTCTATATTTTTTATCTTCTTTGCTTAGATGAAAATTTATTTTTGGTTGGCCGCCACATGTTTTTCCGCTTAGCCTAGTCTGTAAACAGGCAAGGTTACCAATTACATTACTAGCTTCTGCAGTCATTGATCCTGGTTGGTTGTTCATTAATCCCAAGGTAAAACCATCAAGCGCACCCATGTAATTATTATCATATACTCTGTAGGCGCAGCTTGATCCACAAACACTAGCTCCTGCGCCGAGCGGTCCTATAATCCCATTGGTTGGGAAACTAATATTATTTAGACTTGCTACATATTGTGTGTTTACCCAATGCATTCCTCCAAATCCTTTAAGATTTTTAATGACATTATAATTGAAGTTTGCCTTAAGACCCATGCCCGTTTCGGTTTCTGTGCAAAGTGGGTTGCAACTTATATCTGGTTTCCATGTTTTGTTTACAGTTGCACTTAACGTGCATCCTTTAGGCGATCCTACTCTTACTACACCATCTATTCTGTTTGTCCCCGGAAATAGACACACGGCCTCTCTTTTAGAAATCCAGGCGTGCACCCCATCGTTACTGTCAACCTCATACCACTCAATCATCCAGTAGGGTCCAACCACATTGTCGTCCCATACTACAGGAGAGAGCGGCGAGGCCCAACTATTTCCAATATTGTGTAAATGAGTCTCTCCGGAAGTATTAGGAGCACCGGAGGGACAACAAGGTAGTGGTCCAGCAGGAACACGAGGAGCTATTCCTGCTCTTGATGTATGAGAAATTGTTGTTGTGGGACTAGTCAGTCCTCTCAAAGACACCCCGGTAGTACTAGTAATAAGGAAATCTCCATTTCCATACGCCACACTAGACCAAACAGCGGATATTGGCAATGTAATTTTTGTCCAATTTATTCCATTTGTTGATGTAGCGGCTACTGAAGATGGTCCTCCAACTGCAATCCATTTTCCATTTCCATATGCAACACTAGTCCAATTTAAAGTTGATGGCATATTAATAGAAGTCCAATTAATTCCATCCGTGCTGGTAGCAGCCCTTGATCCATCACACACAGCAACAAATCTTCCTCCGCCATAAGCCACTCCGTTCCATACCGCCGCAAAAGGCAACGTAGTTGCGGCCCAATTAATTTGGTCGGTTGAGCGTATGCACTTATTAGTTGTGATTGGAGATGTTGTTAAATTTCCACTTAATCCACGGCCAACTGCTACTGACATGGTTGGGCTATTAGCTATACTTCTTATCTCACATAGATCTGCATATGCTGTTGCTCCATTCCACTGATCAACATAGTTTAAACCTGTCACAGATCCTTGTGTCCATGTATCTCCATTTGTGATCACCGCCCCCTCGATCGCCTCGGAATATGATACTTTTACATTTTTTGGAGACCCCTTACCCCTAGTACCAATAAATCCAAAAAACTTTCCATTGATGTAAGACATTGCCTGAACACCGGGCACAGAGTGAGAATTAAATGGTGTTGAGATCGATGGGTAGCCATTACTTAGTTTATAAGATAGGGCAGTGTGTTGCGACCAATTAATGCCATCCGCACTTGTGTAGGGCCTGATTTCTGAGATTTCTGAAGTTAGTAATACATTATTGTATATTGTGGATCCACTGACATAAAAATGTTTCCATGTTACCCAAGTTCCTCCTCCAAATACCGGTGTAGTGAAATTATGTGCGTAGCTAAAATCTATATCAGTTGTTTGCCAATTAAATCCTCCATCATAAGACATTCTGATGTCGTTGCCCGTAAATTGCCCATCCTCAAATGCAACCCGCATAGGAGCAGAGGACGATGCATTTGCCCACATGCTGTTATTTATAACTTTTGGCGGATCTATAGATAGTGCAATTGAATGATGATCTCCTATTGATACTTCTAAAATATTCTCCAGATAAGTATTTTTTACTATATTTTTATTGTCAACCAACGTGTTATAGCCTAATTCTCCTGAAGAATTTTCTCCCCAAGAATATAGATTTTTAAATTTATCTGTCGCTATTGACTTATCTCCTCCACCATCTATTAAATTAAATATTATAGAGCTTGCTGGTGATACCGGAGAATTTTTATCAATAATTGTTCCATCTCCTAATTGGCCATGATTATTCCTTCCCCATGTGTATAACTGTCCGTTGGCATCTAATGCTATTGAGTGATTTGCACCGCAGGCTATTGCTGCCCAAGTAGAGCCCGGGGGATCGGGAACCCTTAAAAGATCCGAACTAGAGTTGTTTGTTCCATCTCCTAATTGTCCGTATTGATTAGATCCCCATGTGTATAGTTCTAAATTTGTTTGGCTTGCATCCCATTTCAATCCCATAGAATGGCTATTACCAACATCTACATCATACCATTTTCCCGAATCTATTAATAACGGCACGGACAAATAAGCCGGTGCGACTGTTGTTGTGATTGGTGAACCTGTTGTGGTTGTAGCGGTCACCCCACTGCTTAATTGACCGTTGTTATTATTTCCCCAAGCATATAAAGCTCCTGATTTAGTTATTGCTAAATTATGATTACTTGCCGCCACATATGACCACGCTGGGGCACTTATTATACTTGATCCATTGTTTACACTTGTTATTTTTGTGGGTATTTTTTTATCTACATTAGTTCCATCTCCCAATTGACCGTATGAATTATCTCCCCAAGTATACATAAATCCTGCCGGACTTATACCTACAGAATGTCTTTTCCCAAGTGTTGCGTATTTGAAATCGCCCGGTCTTAAATTAGAACTGACTGTAAATGAATCAGCGATTAGTGAAACGCCTTTTGTGCTAGTTATGAGGAATTTATTGTTGCCGTATGCAACACCCGACCATGTGGCCGAAACCGGTAAAGTAGTGACTTTGCTCCAATTCACACCATCTCTTGAAACAGCCACCGCAGAAGATGGTCCTCCAACTGCGACCCAAACACCGTTTCCAAAAGCAATATCCGTCCAGTTTAATGTGGAAGGCATTTTAATAGTCACCCAATTAATTCCGTCTGTGCTGGTTGCGGCATCGGCACCATCACAAACTGCCACAAATCTTCCATTTCCATAAGCTATCCCATTCCACATTGCTGCAAAAGGCAGTGTAGTTGCGGTCCAATTAATTTGATCTGTTGAGCGTATGCACTTACTGGTTTTTATCGATGAATTAGCTAAATTCCCATTCAATCCACGACCAACTGCTACTGACATGGTTGGGCCACCAATGCCGCCAAGCAAAGGCGGGCTGTTGGCTATTCCTCTTACTTCGCATAGGTCTGCATATGCTGTTGCTCCGTTCCACTGGTCAACATAGACCAACCCAGATGTTGTTCCTCTGTCGTATGTGTCGCCGTCTGTGGAATATAATGGGATTACATTTTTTGGAGATCCTTTGCCTTTAGTTCCAATGAATCCAAAAAACTTTCCATTGACAAAAGATATAGGTTGCACACCTGGTAAGTAGTGACTATTAGTGGGCTTTCCTATGGACAAGGATCCGGTATCTATTGTGTATGGCAAGGAGGTCTGTTGAGACCAATTGGTTCCATCTGGACTTGTATACGGACGGACCTCTGATGTCTCTGAGTATAGTCCTCTACTATAATAATAGTTCCACGCAACCCAGGTCCCATTTCCAAACACTGGTGTATTACTCATGGTCACCGAACTACTCGCCCAGCTAGCGCCGGTATCGTTAGATGTTTTTCCGTTAATACCGACAAACTTTCCGTTTTCAAATTTAATTTTTATAGGAGCAGAAGTTGAAGCTGCTGTCCAAGGAGTTGCCGAATTAGAGGATAAAATCAATCCAGTTCTAGCAGGAGTTAGAAGGTCAATATTTGTATTATTTCCAAGTTGACCTTTTACATTGCTTCCCCACATATAAAGCTCGTTATCTACGAGTATCATTGAGTGACTGTATCCAGTAGAAACTGTGTAACTACTTGCCGAGTAGGACCCTATATTTATGGGCGTTAATTTATCCAATAGAGTTCCGTCTCCAATTTGACTGGAGCTATTTGCACCCCAAGAATAAAGGTGGTATAGAGGAACTCCTTTTGGGCCACCTCCACCACCGCCTGCACCTCCACCACCACCTGCACCTCCACCACCACCTGCACCTCCACCACCACCTGCACCTCCACCACCACCTGCACCTCCACCACCACCGACCCCAGGACCGGCACCATTAGCACCTGCTCTTCCACAATTGATGCACGGGGTTCCTGGTGCAGCTGTAGTTCCTGGTGCAGCTGTAGTTCCTGGTGCAGCTGTAGTCGGCACTACAGTGGTTGGTGTTGCTGTAGTAGTCGGTGCGCTAGTAGTTGTAGTCGTTGTAGTTGTTGGACAAACTGTTAAGTTGCAACTAAGTCCAAAAGTCCAAATAGCCCCAGACAAAGGTGAATCAACTGTTAGTGTCGCTGTTGGAGGTGATGACAAATTTTTATTTATTGTAAAAGATCCAACTGGATTGTCTCTTGGTGATGAGTTAACCGCAGGGAATCCAAGAGCAGATAATTGTAGGTCATGTGCATGATCTCCCACAAAACCAGAGGTTGTTATTTTTCCGTTCCACTCTACTGTGAATCTTACAGGAACTGATGCTACGTTAGGTGGATTTGATGCATCATAATTTAAAATGAATGTACCGGTGCAATTTCCAAGATTTAACGTATATTGATGTTTAGCTTTATTACTCATAATATTTTATTTAGGGTACAGTTACTGTTATTGTTCCGCAAACTTTGTAAATTCCACCTGCCCCGGGAACCTCGTTACATAATGGACCGCTTTCATCAATATCACCTATTCTTCGCCAATCAGAAGTTCCATTGCAATTATATGCCCTATACTCTACGAGGAATATGTATTCTCCCGAACTTGTTATTCCGAATGCATTTAATAATACTGCAGAGTTTATAGTGGGCTCCCAATCATATCCGTTTGCAGTAGGCAGGAATGGCCCAGCCCCAGCGGGAGTTTGTGTTGATGTCGCATAATCAAATGTGAATATAGTTTGACTGGCCCCCAACCCAGAAGGTGTTACTCTGGTGGCTCTTACTTCTCCAATTGAATAGTTACTTATTGAGTCTGCCCTAGAACTTGCTAAATAATGTACTGTAACTTGGTTGCAACTTGTTGTGTCTAAAAGTCCGTAGTTAGGATTAAGTACATCATTTTGTATATATTTAACGCTTAAGTTCCCGCTACTTTGTTGACTGCAGATGCCACCCGAAATAGGCCCTAGGCATAAACCTAGAATATAATTTATACTATCACCGGGGCACGGAGCAACGGTAGTTGTAGTAGTTGGCCTGGCAGTTGTGGTCGTAGTTGTAGTAGTTGGCCTGGCAGTTGTGGTCGTAGTTGTGGTAGTAGTTGTGGTAGTAGTTGGCCCAGCGGTTGTAGTTGGTCCAACTGTTGTAGTAGTGGTTGTTACGGGTCCTCCTCCACTGTCTGTGTCTCCGCAAATTATTGATCCATCGTTTAATGTTTGCGTCAATGTGGCTGTCATTGTTTGAGTTGGTAATGGACCACTTCCATTGCTTCTTGTTAATGTTGGTGTACTTGTCTTTGTTGGAGTTAGTGTTAATGTTGGAGTTAATGTTTTTGTTGCTGTTCGTGTAGGCGTAAGTGTAGGAGTACTTGTTAATGTAGGAGTTGATGTTAATGTAGGCGTAAGAGTGGGAGTTCTTGTTGATGGTTGCGTTCTAGTTGCTGTTAGTGTTGGGGTGCTCTTTGTGTGTGTTAGCGTTGGAGTTTGAGTTGCAACAGCTGTGCCTGTGGGAGTTCTCGTTAGGGTGGGTGTTATTGTAGGCGTTGGTGTTACTGGTGTCTTGGTAGGTGTTGGTGTTACTGGTGTCTTGGTAGGTGTTGGTGTTGATATTGTAGCGGTAAGTGTGGGTGTTGGCGGAACTTTAGGTTGTCCCATCCCGCCACCTTCCTTGGATAATATATCAAGTACTTCAATTTCACCTTTCCACAATATGTTTGAACCCGATTCACCCTTTACAGATATTGTCATTCTGTTATCTAACGCATCAGTCCATTCCGATACGTTTCCATCCTGGTCAGTAGTTCCATAATAACTAGGATCTCCGTTAGTTGCCACTGTTGTTACTTTGGAATGTCCTATTCCTGTTGGTATCGGAAATCCATTGTAAAGTGCCTTATTGTTATAATTAGCTGAGTTGCCTGTTGATATTGCATTTCCATTATTGCTCGCCAAAACTGGATCTGGTATTGTGTTGCTTTGGGTAGAGTAATTATAATATAATAAAGATCCATCATAATATGCTGCTTTATACCACTCATCTTCAGTTGGAAGTCTATATTTGCTTTCTGGGTTGGCTTTAAATATTCCGCTGGTTGCGCCATTTAATTTATAGGCCCCGCTCTCAGTGCCAACTGCGGATTTATTGCTATGCATCCAATTACAGAAACGTGCACAACTGAACCAATTTACGAAATTAACTGGCTTGGTCCCCATCCCAGTTTTTGCAACAAAATCACTTCCTGATTTTAATATTCCTCCCGAAGGATCTGTGCTCATTCTATTGTCGAAAAGACCATATGGATCAACAAATCCAGTTGTTACTGAATTTAAAAATTCAGCATATTCACTGTTTGTTATTGGACATCTACGAATATAATAATCATAGGATACTCCTCCCAATCCATTTACTGTTGCACTTTTTCCATATTTATTAGGTTCATTTTTACTGTCTCCCACCAAAACATAAGCAGAAAAATCTGTTGGATTTCCAGTGTAAATATGTCCATAAGGATTTGTTAATGACGCTAGTCTGAATCCAAGATAGCTAAAAGATACATTGGGGTAATCTGTGTATCTTGTAGATGCTCCTATGGTGGATGATTGATAATTTGCTCCCCTATATGTTCTTAGCGGACCATAATCTGGAAATATTGCAACTTCCGCACCCAACGACCCAGAATTTGTCACAACTTGTCTATCGATAACGTTTAAATTGCCTTCAAATAAATTTATTACTATATTTTCTTCATAAATTTTATATTGATTATAGTCATATTTACCTAATATTTTAAATTTTAAATATAAAAAAGAATTATTATCTATATGTAGAGATCCTAATGATCTCCAAGAGTTATCGTTAGTTTTTATTTTAAAACTTTTTTTATTATTTATTAAAGAAGACATTTTTCGTATATTTGTGCTTGATTTATACTTATAATAGTTTGTTTAAATCAATATTTTAAAGATACTATTGATTTTGTTTGTGAAATAACATATTATCTAAGCATCCAATATAGGAAAAAAAACATGAAAACAAATGTTCGCCCAAATTCGCCCTACATAGTTTATGATGATATTTTTGAATTTATTAACAATAACACATCAACAGATATTATTGTTCCTCATATTGTCAATAATGTTGGTAGTTTTGACTCTGGATTTGCCACAGCAGTAGCCAGAAACTATCCAATAGTTAAAGCAAATTATGAATTAATGGGTATTTATAAACTTGGCGAAAACCAGATAATTAAAATTGATGGCGACAATAAAAAAAGAAATCTTATATTTGTCAATATGATTGCTCAAAATGGTTTACCATCAAAGAAAAACACAAGACCACTTAATTACTTGAGTTTAGTTAAGTGTATGTCTTTATTGGGGACCTTTATTAAAAATAATTACAACTCCGTTGACTCTAATAATCTGGAAATTCATGCTCCTAAATTCGGCGCCGGTTCTGCTGGGGGAAATTGGAATTTTATCAATGATTTGATCACTGATATTTGGGGTAGTTACGAAGTAAGAATTCACGTTCCCAAGAGAAGTTAAATGATTGCTATTAACTTAAAAAAACAGATTCAATGTCAAGAAATTTGCACAAAAATTCAAAAATTAATAGAAAAAGAAGAAAATAAAGATTTTTCTGATGCATTTTTACTCATACAAATTAAACGAACAGTTGAGCCTGGGGCAAAAGAACCGCTAGCAATAGAATTTAAAAAATGATTAATACAAAAAGTTTCACGGATCAAGAAATTGATATCCTTCTTGATTCTCTCGAGATATACGAAAAAACAAGATCCCCAGATGATCTTGAGTACGCCAGAATGAGAGAAGTTGCAGAAGTTCTCGAAAGTCAATTAAGCAGACAGATTGAAGTTTCTGGAGAAGATATTTCTGAATTAGCCTCCAGTTATGTTGGTGCTTTAAATAGCTTTAAGAGGGAGATGATTCTTAAGGAAAAAGAAGCAATCACAAACAGAAAAATTATTCGTGAAAAAATAACTCTATTAAAAGCAAAGTTAATATTACTTCAGCAAGATCGTGCTGTGGACACATTATTTAAAGGCATAGAAAATGAAAAAGAAGAAAAATAAAACTGTCAGTAATTCTAATGATGTTAAGAAAAATTCTATATATGTGCAAATAGCATCATACAGAGACAATCAGTTAATTCATACTCTCAGAGATATGATTGCAAATGCCGAGCATCCTGAGAATTTAAAAATTTGCATTGCCTGGCAACATTCATTGGAAGATGTTTGGGATAATTTAGACGAATATAAAAATGATCCAAGATTTATAATATTAGATATTAAACACACAGATAGTCGTGGTGTTTGTTGGGCACGAAACCTAACCCAACAGAGCTATGGAGGAGAAGATTGGACTTTTCAAATAGATAGTCACCATAGGTTTGTTAAAAATTGGGACACTGAATGCATAAACATTCTCGAACAATTAAAACAAAAAGGACACAAGAAGCCTTTAATCACTTCGTATATTCCAAGTTTTAATCCATCGAACGACCCAGCAGAGCGTGTTCAAGAGCCTTGGAGAATGAATTTCGACAGGTTTATACCCGAAGGAGCTGTATTCTTCTTGCCAGGACACATAGAAGGATGGCAAAATCTAAAAGAGCCAATTCCCGCCAGATTTTATAGTGCTCACTTTTGTTTTGCCCCAGGCAGCTTTGCTAAAGAAGTTCAACACGATCCAAACTATTATTTTCATGGAGAAGAGATTAGCATAGCAGTAAGAGCATATACTTGTGGTTATGATCTATTTCATCCTCACAAGATAATTGCTTGGCATGAATATACCCGTCAAGGAAGAACAAAACAGTGGGATGACGATAAGAATTGGGTAGAGAAGAACGATACCTGTCATAGAAGAAATCGAAAATTATTCGAGATGGATGATGAAAAAAAAGATATTGATTTCGGTCCATATGACTTTGGCAAAGAAAGAACTTTGGAAGAGTATGAGAGGTATAGCGGACTTAATTTTAAAATGAGAGCAGTCCAGCAGTTCACCCTGGATTTAAAGAATCCTCCCAATCCTGCAATAGAGAATGAGGAAGATTATAAGAATTCTTTCCTAAAGATATTCAAGCATTGCATTGATATTTATCATAATCAATTAAAGCATGATGACTATGATTTTTGGGTAGTTTCATTTGAATTGAATGATGGAACTGTCATAAACAGAAGAGATGCCGATGAAAATGAAATAAACATGATGAAGCAAGATAAAGATTATTTAAAGGTGTGGAGAGAATTTAATTGTGAGGTCAAGCCGCAAAAATGGGTTGTATGGATGCATTCTAAGAGTGCTGGCTGGGTTGATCGATATGAAGGTGGAATTTAAAATCATCCCCAATATTCATCAGGAACAGCGCTAATCCCATCCTTTATACCACTGCCATCTGCTGAGATCGAATACACACTAGGATTTAAAGGATCGTTGGAATCAACCAAACTATAAGATTCAGTTATTGTTAAACTGAAATTATCAGCTGTGTAGTAATTGGCATGAATTAACGACTCACTATAAGTTTCAAATCTTGTTGTTAATTCAAAATCATCCATGATTACATTTAACATATCAACACAGTTGGCGACCCCAACTCCGTTGCCGTCATCTCTGTAGACTGTGCTACCAGCATTTATTGTTCTGTTGTATTCTGATCCTCCACCAACTATTGTTGTTCCATTTATTACTAAATTACTGATACTCCAACTTAATGAGCCACCATATCGTGACATATACTCATATTTATTGTATACTGAACCTGAGCGATATTCAACGTTTAATCCGTTCATCCACATTTGATACGATGTTAATTGTAATGTAGTTGGGGCTAGTGTTGTTGTTGTTGTTGTTGTTGTTGTTGTTGTTGTTGTAGTTGGGGCCACTGTTGTTGTAGTTGGGGCTAGTGTTGTTGTTGTTGTTGTTGTTGTTGTTGTTGTTGTTGGGGCCGCTGTTGTTGTAGTTGGGGCCACTGTTGTTGTAGTTGGGGCCACTGTTGTCGTAGTTGTGTTCGGGGGTTTTTCTACTGAGAAATTATCTTTCTTATCGTTACAGTTAATGTGTCCATCTATAATTCCCTTTGATGCTATATCTTCTATTGATACATTTATATTAACAATTGAATCATTCTGTGCAACCAACTTAGAGTCAATTGATTCAAAATCTAAATTGAGATAAACATCTGAAGATAGTCTCGCTACTATATTTCCTATGCTTGTTGTTGTTGGTGTTGGAGTGGGTAGATTTAATCCATAACTTGGAGTTGGTGTTAAAGCTAATCCGAAAGTAGTAGTTGGTGTGGGAGTTAGTCCAAATGTATAAGTTAAAGTTGGTGTGGGATTTAATCCATAAGTTGTTGTAGGAGTGGGAGTTAATCCAAATGTTGACGTTAATGTTGGGGTGGGAGTAGCTGTTAATGTTCTTGTAAGAGTGGGAGTTCTTGTTGGAGTATGAGTTGGTTTTATTTTTGTTGTTGTTGGAGTGGGAGTTGGAGTAATACAAAAACTTCCTAAGCAAAATTGACTCTTATCCCATCTATTGTTTGATTCAAAATAGTTTTTTAGATGAACAAATAAACTGTCTCCCTTAGAGAAGGGTATTTTTTTATTAACTTGTTTTACTGAATTTTTGCTTGGTTTTTTCGGAACGCAAAATTCAGTGGTTGCGTTTCCGATTCCATTATTCCAACAATTTCTTGGACTTGGCCAAAAACTTGAAGGTGAGGGGCAATTGCTATTAAAATTCCATTTTTTATCACAAAGAACAGCTTTTTCTTCTCTGTTGTAGACTGCTGGCATTTTTTTGTTATATCCATCTTTTGAAAATAACATTTCAACTTCTTTTTGTCTTGAATGCCACTCAAGATTGTTCCAGCTTGGATTAAATCCTAAATTAGTTAGATTCTTTCTTACTGATAGATTATTTTTAGATGGTATGATCATAATTTGATTTGCGGAAATAGGGTTAATAATCTATTTTGATTTGATTTGAACCAATTTAAAAACTTCTTCTCAGCCATAACAGGCCCAGTTTCATTGGTGTATCCTTTTTCTTCTCTTTCTTTTTCATGCGTTGCTTCGTGCACTATTGTGGATGCTATTTCAAGTACTGCTCTGCCGGTGTCACCAAATTCTGAAATTATCCTTGAGACATTAACATATATCACATCACTTTGCTGCACCTCGTTATCAGAAATATCGGGTATATATTTTCTTATCACAGCTTCTGGAACATTATTTATTTTGTTATTTTTTATTATGTCTTCTCCAAATTTAAATCTAATTTTATTCATTGCATTTTGATTTATGACTTTTTTGTTATATTTTGAGTTATATAAGCCATAAGCGCCAGAAGCTAGATTTGCAACAGTAGATATATTATTTAATATTTTTTGATTTGTTTCTCTTCCATATAATTGGACTAATTTAACAGAAACCTTAGCTTTATCGTATATTCTGTCTATTTGAGACTCATCTACGTTCTCTGTTCCTAAAGTTGTGTTTTCTATCCATTTTTTGAAGTTTAACATATACATATATATATTCTTTAGGTTTAAACTTATGTATAAATTAGATTATAAGTATGTAATTGATTTTGGGCCAAATACCGGACTGAACGGGATAAAATATAGATTAAATCCCAATAATGATACGGGCCCAGTTCCGCCAGTAAGATTTACGATAATTTGGAATAATAATCAGTATTCGTCTGGTTTCGTTGGCGATCCAAGTTTTGATCAAGAACTTATAAGCAAGGGGTACGGTACTGTTCAGGGAGGCCTGGAAGGGACTTTATTATTCAATAAAGATTTATTGGCCCCTGAGAGTGGAATTTTACTTATAAAAAGTTTACGAGCATCCACAGAATGGGAATTTGAGGTTATTGGTACGTGTTTGATTCCAACGCCCACGCCTACTTTTACGCCAACTAGTACACCAACCTTATCATTAACAAGTACTATAACCCCAACACCGACTAGCACGCCCACAGCTACCCCGACACCAACCACCAGTGCAACACAGACTCCTACTTTAACTCCTACTCTCACATATACCTTTGGCACAACTTTAACTCCAACCACTACTCCTGAATTAACGCAAACTCTTACTCCTACTACCACTGCCACATTAACTCCTACCACAACCCCCACATCAACTCCCACTCTCACCCAAACTTCTACCCCAACACCAACTTCTACTTTAACTTTAACGCCTACTCCAACTCTTACACCCACAATTTTTAAAAGTTGTTTTCCAATAGAGTTCGATTTCCAGGATAATTTAAAAGAAAATAGTTCAAGAAGTGATGATTTGATTACTGCAAATGGAGATTATAGTTTTATTTGTGATACTGTTGATGGACACATAACAAAAGTTATTAGACTTGTTAAAAACAATGGTGTAAAGTTTAGCTTAAGATGTGAAAATGCTCCGGCTTCAACCCCAACACTTACTTCAACCCCAACACTTACTTCAACCCCAACACTTACTTCAACCCCAACACTTACTTCAACCCCAACACTTACTTCAACCCCAACACTTACTTCAACCCCAACACTTACTTCAACCCCAACACTTACTTCAACCCCAACTAATACACCAACACTAACACCTACTTTCACAACTATTGACAACTGTTCTACAAACGATAATAGTTGTTTTTCTGAGTGGTCTATTGGCGGAGGAGGCGTGGGTGATACAAGTTGGGTAATAACTGGAGTCAGCTCTGGAAGCTCATGGACCGCCTTTGCTCTATCAACGTACCCAGTTTTTCGTGTGATAAGAGGGCAGAATTCATTACTGTACCCGGGGAGCAATCTAGAAAATTGGCAAATAGGTGAGCAAGTTAACATAGTAGCAAATATAGGATTAACTTCAATAAATACTATTGCTGTTGTTTGTGCTAAAACTTTAACACAAGGAGCGTTAGGGCTTTATGATACATTGATTCTAAGATGTTCGCACTAACACACCCACTCTTACTGAGGCCGAGTTGATTCCAACTACACCGACAACCTCTAGTGGATGACCATCCCCGGCTTTTTACTCACCTAACACTAATTATTTTACCGGTAGTGGAATATCCACAAATAAGTATCAAGGTTGAATTGTAGTTGTAGTAGTTGTAGTTACAAAATCATCTGGAACATCTATTTTGTAAGGAATATTTCCTATTTGCCAATATTCTTTTCCTTTATAGTTGACTAGGCCATCGGATTCTAAATCTTTGTCAATTGCTATATATTTCCAATTATTGGGATTTGAAAATTTCAAGTTAGACAAATCCGAAGCCGTTGGTTGTCTAACTTTTAGTATATCCTTAACGTTATTGATTTTACAAGCAATTCCGTATTGAGTACTGCCGGCAAAGTTCAATCCTATTATTTTTTCTACTCCTCCAATATTGGCAATTAATATAGATCCAGAGTCTCCTCCATCAATAGGACTGACAATATCTCTGTCGCATAGGTTTCCACCAACAGTATACCTAAACTGAATGGTGTCTTGAAATGTAACTTCTGTTTCTGAGTATATGATTGGAAATGAATAATTTAAAGAAGTTATTTCAACTTTACAAGGACTAGTGTTATATCCAGCGCCGGTTAATCCTGTTGATCTGCCACTTTTTTGAACCAAAGTTCCTAAAGTAAGATTTGCAATTTCTTGTTCTGTGGCCCAAGGAATTATATTATCTGTTATGCCCTGTATTCCGAAAGATGTGTTATTTATAAGCCCACTAGATTGAGAAATACTAATCAACGAACAATCAACAATATTATTATTTTTTGTAGTTATTGGCCAAAATCTTTTTACTATCCCTATTGAAGTCTGACTTATATGATTAGAAATTGGCAATTCATAAGGAGGGCCGAGAGCAACCACAGCATCAGAATAACTGGGCTGGGTTATTTGTTTATTAAATGTATTGTAATATTTTGAATTATTTAAATTATTTAATTCATTTGCATTTGTAACATGCACATTGGTCAATCCAACTATACTATTATCAATTTGATCTATACATATTAGCCCTAATGTTCCTGTGAACCATTTAGAATCATAAATGTTTCCTATTGAAATCCCGCCTTTTATTGGCCTTATTCTATTTCTATTTGTGATCCCAGGTGTGTATCTTGTGTCGCAACACCCTAATAATTCTGGTTTTTTTAATTCAAGCACATCAGTGCCATATTGTTTTTCTTCAAGAGTTATATTTTTTGGCACAATTTCTTTTTCTGTAAGATTAGAAATTGACTTTTTTTCATCAACATAAAATACCACACAGATTTCATCTGTTTCTTGCCCATCTACAGTTTTTTTGCCAAGCCCTATTCCATGAGCATTGTGCTTTTCAAATAGTTCTAATAGTTTTTCTCGATTATACATATTCACCAAAGAGTTTAAGGGTCAAAAGATACGTAAAAATTTGATGGTTCAAAAACACTAGAATCATCACAGTCTAATTTATTAGGCGGAAGAAATTTAATAATATCAGAGTATATGTATGGACCTGACCCTAAAGGTCCTAAAGAATCAGGTTTTCCATCACAAATATAGCACCTAAATTGAACATCTTTGCAACTAGGAATTATAAAGGAACCCTGCCATGGACTTCTAAAGTATAGATCATCCGTGCTAAGATAGAGATAATAATTCGTCCCTTGACTATGAAGGGAACTAATTAAAAAAATATTCCACTCTGTTTCTCCTATTATTTTAAATTCATAAACCATATTAAGATTTTCTTTAATATTTACTTGTTTATACGGATCAATAACTGAATCAACTCCTTTGCCAAAGGGTTTTAGAACAAAAATATTACGAGCACCGTCGCCGTACATGCTATAAAAAACAAAACTATCTCCTCTGCATATTATTAATTTATCTTGAATTGTAGGATGTATATTGGAAGGAAGGCTTAATGTTTTATTCGATGCAGGAATTATAGAAAATGTTATTGAATTTTCAGCAATAATAGTGCCATATTCTGCATTTTTTGCTCTAATTCTTACTGACAATTGAGACGAAGCGGTTAGACCAGTAGAATCTTCATTCCATACTAAAAATCCATTGGGCCAATTATTAATTATACTAAATCTAGAATTATCATTGCTTCCATCCCCGCTCACTAATTCATATTTATAAAAACTCGCCCCAGAATCCGATACCCCAGGATTGTTCGCCACTATTCCAGAAATACTTTTATCATACAATCCTAAAGTCATAGTTGAATAAGGCATAAAAATTATCGTAGACAATGAACTATGCTCGGCATTAAATTCTATCAAGTCTCCATCGTAAACTGCAACACTACACGAAGGGTGCCCCAGAATTGACAGTTCAAGAAGGCCATAATCTATATCTTTACTAATGCCCGAACTTGTAATTTTTAATGAACCGCTACCTAGTTGTGAGTTACCGAAATATAACACACCTGCTCCACTGATTAAAAACTTTGGAGGATTCGATAAATTGATTTGATCAATAGTATATATGTCTATTGTCGAAGCCAGATAATAACCTGAATCTGTTGATGTTTTTTCTAAAGTACTATCTCCTGCTGTAACAATATTAAGTTTTGATGGATTTAAGACTTTCTTTATTTTTTTACTTTCTGCTACTATTTCTAAATTAGACATTTCTAATATGTTGCTATCTCTTTCATATTCTCTTGAATTATTTGCCGTAGACACTTTTATTCTATTTTCGACAATATTAATTTTTGGAACACGATCAGCAGAAAATTTATTTGATGAAGAAAAATTAAGAGAGGCAGTATCCCCTGGCCTACGCTCGCCCATATAAATAAGGCCGCTCACATCATCTCCGATATGCGGTCCTTGAACTTCATAAATGCTGTCTGCTCTATAAAGATTATTGTCGGTATCATTGGCCCCAGACGAAAGTTCTATTAATGGATCCGCTAAATTTTTAGATCTGTTTATGGCCCAATAACTAGGCTGAGTCAGCCCTCTCTGAATTCTTCTTTTATTGTCGTAAATATCATAAAAATTTGTAAACTCCATTTTAATTTCATCTTCTACTTCTGTTTGAGATAACAATTGGCTTTTATTTCCAAAATCTTTTAGCCTGAAACCAGGCGAAGGTGTAGTTGTAGTAGTAGTTGTAGTAGTTGTAGTAGTTGTAGTAGTTGTAGTAGTTGTAGTAGTTGTAGTTGTAGTAGTTGTAGTAGTTGTAGTAGTTGTAGTAGTTGTAGTAGTTGTAGTAGTTGTAGTAGTTGTATTCTCGCAAACTTCAACACGATCTATCGCAGGTCCCCAGCAGCCGTTATATGTGCTTTCAAATCTTAAGGTCGTAGTAGCATCCACTGCAGTAAATATTAAAGATTTTGAAACCCATCCCATTCCCTGATAGGTAGGCATTTGTTGCAAGTTGGTGTCAAACTCGTAAGGTTCTGTAACCCCGGCCACAGTAACCGTGAGTCCTTTATATTCATTTGTAGGAAAATTAGATGTATTTATGGCGGCAGACATATTGAAATACAATGTATATTGATTGCCTACTACGGTGGAAAAAGATTGCTCTATGTACCCAGGAGAACATCCGGTTTTAGCATCTCCTCCATTTAGATTCACAAAAATTCCCCCAGGCTGTATAGGAAGTATTGATTGAAACAATACATTCTGTAGCGACCAGTGTGTAGCATCGGGGCCAACCCCACCTCCAATAACTTGGTCAAAACCTCCATTTAGTATTAAACTATTGCATCTGGGCGACCAAGGCGGTTCCGCCGTGGTGGTTGTAGTTGTTGTAGTTGTGGTTGTAGTGCAAACATTATTACAATCAGTAAAGTTTGAGAAGTAACCCAAAGATTCGCAAGTATCTTCGATATTTGAAGTTGGTGTTTGGAATAATTCGCAATCTGAACATTTATAGCAACTAATATCTGGCAATTTTTGATTAGATTTACAAGAAGTCCCTATAAATACATACTCATCATTCGGTATACAGTTATCATATAAAACTTTACCGCTTGAATTTTTAATTATAATCCAAGCCAAGCCTTTATGGCAATCACAAGATAACTTACATTTTAGGTTAAAGTAGAAGCTGCACTCGCAATTGATATCCCAATAAAGTATATCTGTTGGAATTGTAAAGACTCCGCTTGTTCGATCTCCTCCATCTGATAAATTATTTAAATTTATGTTTTCTTTTACCAAGGAATCATTTACATATAAATCGAAAACAGCTCTGTCGCAACGATGCCCACCAGGACAAGGACCGGAGTTTTTCTTATAAAATACTTCTGCGTTTACACCTGAGTTTATCCAAAAACTAGGACACCTGGGTGGTGGTGTAGTTGGTGTGTCTGGTGGTGATGTAGTTGGTACATCCAACTTTGTTATTGGTGCATCAAAATTTGTATCATCTAATTCTATTTGGTTTATTACGAAGTGTTTATTTATCATTTTTATATTTTAGTCAAGTTTCTAGGCAAACCTCTACATTATCTATTACAGACAAACACTCGACCCCAGGATTACCGTTGGGAATATCATTCAATGAATCATTTGGTGTCCGGAACGTAATCATGGTTAAGGAAGAAGTCGCAGTAAATTGAAATGATTTACGCATCCATCCTAAACTTTCGTAAGTATTGCCTGTGACTACATTATCTATATTAAAAGTATTCTTTAGATCAACTCCTGGCGAAACAACCACGTCCAACGACCTAGATGTTAAGTTTAAGCCGTTGTATCCGGGTGAGCACCCCATATCAAAGGAACATGTATATGTGGCTCCTATAACTGTTGATATAGTTTGTGATAAATAAGCCCTATTAACTGATAATCCTAAACTAACAAATCTATTATTTGGCAATGAATTATTGCAATAATAAAAAGAAAGAACGTCGCCGTTCGCCCAAAGATACCAAGGAGGGGCTACTTGAAGAATTCCATTTAAGTCTTGTCTATTATCTATGCCTATACTGTTTGTGCATCTACCATTTAAAGATGATGGCGAACTAAAGTCTCCATTGGTAATTAAATTTACACAAGGAGCCAATGTTGTGGTTGCCGCTATAGTACAAACTTCTACACAATCTATTGCTGCGCCAAAACATCCGCAAGAACTGCATGTGCTTTCAAATCTTAAGGTTGTAGTAGACTCCACCGCAGTAAATATCAAGGATTCTGAAGTCCATCCCATCCCTGAATAATCTGCTATTTTACCTGGGATTAAATTCGGAGTCCCACTGGTGTCAAATGTATAGTTTTGAACCACGCCAGCAACATAAACTTTGAAAGTTTTAACATTATTTATATTATCTGTTCTTTCGTCGCACGGATTAGAGGGGGTGCATGCGCTATTTCCCGCCATATTGAAATACAATATATATTGTTGACCAACAATAGTTGAAAAAGATTGTTCTATAGAACCTGGAGAGCATGCATTTAAATCTATCCAAACATTTTTATTAGGTCCAGATAATTCTACGGATGTTACATCCACATTGTCCACGACCCAATGTTGAGCCGTTCCCAGGTCCATATTTGGAGCATCTAATTCAAAATCTCCATTCAGTATTAAGTTATTAACACAATTACCGGGACAAGCTGGACCAATTGTAGTTGTGGTTGTGGTTTCTGTGACCGAGCAGATGGGATAATCAATCCAATCTCCGCAATCTAATTTATACTGAACTCTGCTGCAGCAATTTTTGTTATTGATCATTTCTATTATGAAATTTTCTGCACCACCAGTTGACATTTCTCCCGTATGTGTTACTTGATCTATTTCTAGATCACACATGCAAGTAAATGGATCCATTGTAAATTCATAATATGAATTTGTGTGGAAGAACTCGTTTTTTGTATCTAAAAGTATGTCTATTACACTTAGTCCTTCTGCTAATGTTAAAACTGCCGAAGGTGATATTGTGTTTCCTTCTGAATCTTTGGAAACCACAGGAATCATAGAGGAGCAACCCTTGCCGATTCCGACAGAACCAGAACTGGCAAATTTTTGTCCATCTAGCCTTAATTCCATGTATTCATTATCTGAAGAGTTTTGTTCCGCCATTCCAATCCAAGATAAGTTTATATTTTTTTGTTCAAAAGGATTGATGTGGATTCTGCATGTTGCTTTTTGTCTATGCTTATTGTATTTGGAACAATTTATATCATCTTCAAAATTTAATCTTATTTTATTGTTATTTATTACCCAAGGAGGGTTTTGCACACTTGTTCCATCCCCGTAAACAAAACCTTTTTCACTATTCCAATAATACTTTCTTTTTATTGCATTTTGTCCTCCTGCTATAAACCCCTCATCTGTGAGTTCCATGCAGTGTATCTTTAATTTATTGCAAAATCCGTATATTTTAAAATTAGCATCATTTGGCATATTTTATATATACTTGCCAAGATAAAACTAAGGAGGGCAATCGGCCAAGGATGCTGCACAATACAAGTTTCCTGGGCAGCAAACCCAGGTAATTTCTGGGCAGCAATCGCAGTTACCAATGCCATCTGAACAGCATTTCTCCATTGGGTTGCAAGTAGCCCCCCCACAATCCCCAACGGTACATCCAGCAGGCGGAGATGTTGTAGGTGCTACTGTAGTTGTAGGTGCTACTGTAGTTGTAGGTGCTACTGTAGTTGTAGGCGCTACTGTAGTTGTAGGTGCTACTGTAGTAACAAAGGGAGGCGCTTCTGGGCATGTTCCACAATCTATGCAATCACAAGAGTGATCAATCGGTGCCTCCGGGGCAGTGTTTACCGGTATGCAAACTACATTTGATACGCAATCGTTGTCTGGACAAATTACCCTGAAGCATATTTCTTTTGCTGTAGTAGGTGCTGCTGTAGTAGGTGCTGCTGTAGTAGGTGCTGCTGTAGTAGGTGCTGCTGTAGTAGGTGCTGCTGTAGTAGGTGCTGCTGTAGT